>ERZ772882.93-NODE-93-length-119015-cov-4.014686_pt1 | contig 119015 bp, 110 predicted proteins | sample MGYA00580576_ERZ772882 | MGnify/ENA primary metagenome ERZ772882 (study PRJEB29015, sample SAMEA2737658) | human gut metagenome | biome: human gut; feature: human-associated habitat; material: faeces | place: China | collected 2012 ... | reverse complement strand
ATGGGAAAAAACGGTGATGTTTCTAAATATTTCATTCTTCCGGAAGGCTGCCGTCCTTAGCGGCTTGTCTGACGAGCGAACGCGAGGAGTTTTGCCGCGCTGGCAGAATTCCGGAAGAATGAAATATTTAGAAACACCCCGTTTTTTCCCATGGAACTGAAACAACATCCAAAGCCGTCCCCGGCCCGGGAGAAAGGGCAAGGCGCAGGCAGGCGGAGCAAAAGGACGGGAGGGACCCTGGCACGGATACGTCTGTTTCCCCCCCCTACCGCCGCCCTTCGGAGGGAAATACCGCCTTGGTGCTTTCTCTCACAATCAGCTCGGTAGGAAGCGTGAGGGAACGCACCGGGCTTTCTTCTCCCCGGATTCTTTTCATCAGCAACTCCACAGCCTGTTTCCCCTTTTCCTCAGGAAGCTGGCGAACCGTGGTAAGCGCAGGCCTTGACAGCCTGGCATATATGTTATCATCAAAACCAACTACGGAAATATCATCCGGCACGTTCAGCCCTTTGGAATAAAAAACGGTGATGGCTTCATTGGCATAATAATCAGATATGAAAAAGGCAGCGCTGTACTTCTTACCATTCTTTCTTGCAAATTGCCGCAACACCTCATGGCGCATCGTCTTATTCTCCGGAAGGAAATAAAAGTCTTCCCGGGAAAAAGGGGCATCGAAGGCTTTCAGCGCATCCTGATATCCTCTGAACCGTTCCCGGTTGCTGGCCATAGGCGGCTCCTGATCGCTGAAAAAAGCGATGTTACGGTGTCCGAGACGGAGCAGATAGGATATCAGCTCAAAGGCCCCTTCATAATCCTGCAGGCCGATATTATCGTATTCTTCTTTGGAATACTCTGTTTCGTTGGAACGCTTTGCTTCCGCTTCCATATCTTCAAAACAGGAATCAATAAAAACAAGGGGCTTATTGATTTTTTGCTGAAGCCTGGCGCACTGCTCCGGGTTCCACCCCAGTACGATCGCGCCGTCGATATTCCAGGGGGCGCACAGACGGATTAAATCCTCTTCTGTTTCCGGTACATCCAGAACGATATATCTGCCATAGGATTTTACGGCCTTCTGAATGGCTCCCAAAAGCTCACCGCAGAAGGGATCCGTCATGACATTCTTATTCCGCCCCATACAGAAGCCAACAGCAATCATATTTTCTTCCGCGGCCGCACCGCCGCTTTTTCCTGCCGTTTCATAGTGGTACTTACACAGGGCCTCTTCTATCTTCTCTCTGGTTTCTGCCGACATTTTGCCTGTACGGCCGTTAATTACATTCGATACGGTGGTAGGGCTTATTCCCAGTTCTTCCGCTATTTGTTTGATGGTTGCCATAGGTGGTTTTCTCCTGTGTCCTCAAAATATTTCCTTCCTGCTATTCCCGGAAGGCGGAATGTCTTCTGTATCTGTTAACTCCCCGCTGCCAGCCATTCCCTGCTGTCACGGACCTCCTCCAGAATCTGAAGAACCTTTCCTAAGAAAAGTCCTTTCTCCTCCCCCTTCCGAGCATACTGCAGCTCATAATCCGCATATTCCAGGAATCTTTCCCTGACTGCCGCCGCTGCACGCCGTTCCCGGCTTCCCCCTTTCAGCTTCTTCAAAACCCAGTATTCGTCAAAGGCTTTCATAAAGAAATCCTGTCCGTAAGCATATTCCTGCTGCAGATATTCTTCCTTAGAAATCCGCAGCACCACCTGATCCGGTTCATACACCGCAAAAGAGGCTTCTTTCTGTCTGAACAGGCAGGCTGCTGCGTTTCTCCCGCATTCCAGCCTGAGACGCCTCTCCTCCTCCAGCTTCTCTTCCAGCATTTCCTGATGTCTTCGCTGCTGTAATTTACTTTCATCAGGCTCTATCTGTTCCCGGCAGACAAATTCCCCCTCTTCGTCCAACCGCAGCTCCGCAAAGGAATAACATTCTTCCCACAGCACTTTGTCCGTATCCGCATCATATTCCTTCATATAAATAAGCTTATTTAACCAGTCAATGCTTTTAAGAACCGGCTGCTCCGCGCTGATCAGATATTCGGCCGTCGTCAGTTTTTCTCTGCCCGCTATCCTGAAGGGCGTGAACCAGACCGGTTTTATTCCTTTTTCTTTCATACAGGCTATCTTATCTTCCAGCCTGCCAAGCTTCACAAAGTCAGATACATAATTGAGCGCGATTTTACTGTCAGGCAGCATAACGAGAAGCTGGCTGCGCATTTTCCCCTTCAAAAGAGCATACTCCCGTATTTCGGCATCCGGGAAGCTGTTTTGGGCCAGCAAAAGCATGGCCTGTCTCATCAGCTGGTTTCTCTCTGCCTGTTCCTTGCTGGTAAGCACACAGTCACTGCCCGCATAATGGCTGAAATAAGGCTGCCTGATATTCCCTGCATTCAGTATCAGGCTTTCCCCGCATTCCGGACAGCTGAAGCAATGCTTCTGACTCTCCTTTTTCATCTTCAGACGCAGTTCCTGCTTATAATTACCGTTCTCATCCTTTAAAGAGGCGGCCCTCCAGATTTCGTTCTGATAGACCGCTTCTGCACACTCATACATTCCGGCCTCGATTCCGGATTCCCTCTCTGAACCTGCTTCTCCGGGAATCCCTGTGCTTTTTCGCAGGAGCATCCTGCCTGCTTTCTTCTTCCTATCATACCATAAATTACAGCAGTAACAAACAGATTAAATACAGGAATCCACAGGAAAGACTGCATTGACAGTTAGCCGACAAGGTGTTATTATAAATTCAGGCCGACAAACTGTTATGTAAAAGGAGGAACAAATGATTCAACAGGTATCCGATTCCGAACTGGAACTCATGAAAATCATCTGGGAAAATGGAGGTATGGCCCTATATGCTAATATTATGGAGAAACTGGCACAGACAGGCCGTACCTGGCAGAAAAATACGGTCACGACTCTTCTTTCACGTCTCGTGGAAAAAGGATTATTAAAAACGAACAAAATCGGGCGGAGAAATGAGTATACAGCCATCGTATCAGAAGAGGACTATCAGGCAGATCAAATGAAATGCTTTCTCGACAAACTGTATGAGGGGAATGCAAAGGGGCTTGTATCCACGCTGATACAAAGAGAAATGCTGTCGCCGGAGGACTACGAGGAATTGAAAAAATTCTGGGAAAAAGGGAGTGACTGAAAATGAACAGTCTGATCGAAACGGTATTATCTCTTTCGCTGTCCGGTTCACTTGTCATCTTTTTTCTGTTTTTCCTGAAGGCCCTTCTGAAAAACAGGACCAGCAAGCGCTGGCAGTATTATATATGGCTGATTGCCCTCCTCCGTCTGCTTCTGCCCTTCACGCCCGGAATTAGCCCGGTAGGAGTTCTGTTCCACTCACTGGAGCAGAACATCAGCCAGGCAGATGTTTTCTTTATTGAAGAGAACGAAGCTGTACGGTTACAGGAGGAAAACGGGTACCCTGAGGCTCCTCTTTCCGGTACCCGCCCATGGGACTCTTCTTCCGTATCCGGCGGGATAATAAGCTTTATGTCCGTTTTCCCGCTGCTCCTCTGGTTCCTGTGGCTCGTTCTTTTTGTCAGGAAAGTTACCATTTATCAGAGCTTTGTACGCTATGTAAAGGCGGGCAGTTCTGAAGTATCCGACGTCGCTGTTCTGGACCGTCTGGCATCCGCTGCAGAACAGGCCGGAGTGAAAAAGCCGGTGGAACTGTACTGCAATCCCCTGGTTTCCACTCCCTTATTAATTGGTTTTATCCGTCCCTGCATCATTCTTCCCACCATCGGCCTGCCGGATTCTGATTTTCAATATACAGCGCTTCACGAACTGACTCATTATAAACGGGGAGATATGTTTTATAAATGGTTTGTCCAGCTTGTTGTATGCCTGCACTGGTTCAATCCTCTCGTTTATCTGATGGAACAGGATATAAGCCGCTTATGCGAGCTGTCCTGTGATGAAGCCGTTATCAGAAAACTTGATGCCGCCGGACAGCATGGCTATGGCGATACTTTAATCAATGCCATCAGCGTGGGCGGCCATTACAAGAATTCGCTCGCATCTGTAACTCTTAATGAAAGCAAGGAATTGTTAAAAGAAAGACTGGAGGCCATTATGAATTTCAATAAACGAAAAAAGCTGATGATCCCTGTGGCTCTGTCAGCCACCCTCCTTTTATGCTCCTGTGCCTCCGCTGCCGGCGCTTATCTGCCCTTTAATGACGATTTGGAAAAAATAGAAGCTATCATATATGGCCTTTCCGACCCTGATACAAAAACCGCTGTTGCACAGAAGGAAATACGGCTGAAAGGCAATGAACAGGGGCCGCCTGCGGTCCTGGACAAGGATTCTTCCGGGCTTCTTGACATATCCTTCCATATTGATACCCTTTCCCCGCACAGCGAAGTCTGTATCGGCGCCGTGCCGGATCTTGACAGTGCTGCGAAAGTTCTCTATGAGGTCAGGGCTGCTCATGGCAAAAATCTGTACATGGGCATACGCATGCCAAAGAATGGAAATCTCATCGTATGGAGCAGCTATCAGGAAGGAAGATCCCAGATGCATTATGAAAGCGAGGACGGCATATATCATAGTCCGGACTACAGCGGAAATTATTATATTTATGTAGGCAGCCAGAAAAATAAGCTGACAGATATCAGCGGCACTGTCCGGATCCAATATGAAGCAGAGCCTTCCACCCAGCAGCCGGAACTGGCTGAAGGCAGCTCCTATATGGAAAATTACATAAGTATGATGGGCTTAAACAACTGTCAGGTCCGGGGAACCGCACATCAGGAGGCCAATTCCCCCGTTTTGCAGCTTACTTCTCTTTCCGCCAAAAAAGATATGGAAATCACCATAACCGGCACGCTGAAAAATCAGTCCGGATATGCCAAACTGGTATATACCGCTGAAGACGGTGAACAGACAATCATCGCTGACGGCAATGACGGAGCTTTCAGCACTGCTGTTATTATTAAAAAGGGAGTCGGCGTTATCCATTTCACAGGGGATAACATAATCTGTGATTTTGATCTGGATATCAAGAATACCGATCTGCTTCACTGCAGTTTTCTTTCCGTATACTGAAAAGAATGATTCCTTGCAAATTATTGTAGTTAATTCGGCTGATGGATATAAAATTATTGGAACACGGCAAATCCATATCATCTCTTTGCAGGATTTGATAAAATAGAAACAGCAGCAGTCCGCGCTCCGTCATATGAATCTGAAAGCGCTGTTTACTATGGGAGGTATTTTTTATGGAAGAAAACATGTTTACCAATCCTGTTCTGGATGGCTGTGCCGATCCGGACGTCATCTACTATGAAGGAACCTATTATCTTTATGCCACCAACACCGACATGAAGGATGATTCCGAAATGGGCTTCAAGGTTTATACCTCAAAGGATCTCGCTCACTGGCACGATGCCGGTATGGCGCTGAAAGCCTGCGATTCCTGGGGAGAAAAGCAGTTTTGGGCGCCGGATATCATCTACACGAACGGCCTCTTTTATCTTTCCTACTCCGTGGAGGAGCATTTGTGTATCGCCACAAGCCGTTCCCCCCTCGGCCCCTTTGTACAGGAGGTGAAAAAGCCTCTGCACGAGGATACCAAGGAAATTGACAGTCACTTTTTTCAGGATGCGGACGGCACCTGGTATCTGTATTTCGTCCGTTTCTTTGATTCCAACCAGATCTGGGGAGCGAAAATGACCGATGATCTGCTGGGGATCCGGGAAGAAACCCTGACCCGGCTTCTGGTTCCGGACACTCCCTGGGAATGCATCCAGTGGCCGGTAAATGAAGCGCCTTATATGCTCCTGCACAAAGGACTGTATTATCTCACCTATTCCGGCAGCCACTGTCTGTCCGATTATGGATCCGGCTACGCTGTTTCCGATTCTCCCCTGGGAGTATTCAGGAAATATGAAAACAATCCGATTCTTCGTTCCAATGAAAACGTACATGGCGTGGGCCATCACTGCATTACCTGGTCCCCCGACAAGAAAGATATGTTCATCATTTACCACCGACATTATGATTTAACGAAAATGAGCCCCCGCCGCCTTTGTGTGGATCGTATCCGTTTTGAAGAACAGGATAACGGACCGGATATTCTGGTGGTGGACGGGCCTGTAACAACACCTCAGCCCTGTTTCTTTCAGGCATAAGGAAAGGAGTCATATATGGAACAGAAAAAATTACGCGTAGCAGTCATCGGTGCAGGCGGCTGGGGCTATCAGCATGCAAGGGCCTTTTCCGGGCGCAGTGATACGGAGCTTGTGGCAATCGCCGGGCGCACTCAGGAACGGACGGCAAAAAGGGCCGCTGAGTTCAAGGTACCTTATTACTTTTCCGTTCCAGAACTGCTGGAAAAGGAAAAACCGGATTTCGTCTCTCTCTGTCTCCCCGCCCAGCATACCTTTGAAACCACAATGGCAGTCATTGAAGCCGGTATTCCTCTTCTGTCGGAAAAGCCTATCGCCTATAAGCTGGAGGAAGCAAGAGCTTTGGTTGCAAAGGCGGAAGAAAAAAATCTCTTTTACGCCATAGATTTCAATCAGCGCTACAGCATTCCCTGTCTGAAAGCCAAACAGGCCATCGATGAAGGCCGCCTGGGACGGCCGGTATTCGCCCACTGGCGTTTCGGCCATGGATGGGATACCCCTTACCTGGATCATCCTTATCTGAATCTCATCGAAGCGCAGTGCCACGGCCTGGATCTGCTGGAGCATCTCTGCGGCCCCATCCGCTCCTGTATGGCGGAAATGACAGATAATGGCGGAAGAAACAGCTTTTCCAGCTTTACCCTGGCCCTGCGTTTCCAAAACGGAGCCGTGGGATCCTTCCTCGCCACACTGGACGCCAACGAGCATAACCGCCTGTCCCAGCTTGTGGAAATCGGAGGCACGGACGGAAGAATCCTGATAGAGGATAATGTGCGCTCCTATTCCTTCCAGTCCACCAACAGTGATATGGCAGAAACCTGGCAGGCCGGATTCTTTGAAGACGATCTGCGCAGCTTCGGCCGGAATCTGGACCGGCATCTGGACGCGCTCATTCCGGCGCTTCTCGCAGGGCAAAAGCCGCCGGTTCCTGCCAGACGGGGCCTGCGCGCCCTGGAGCTGGCCTACGGAGCAATCCGTTCTTTTGAGACAGGCCAGAGAATAGAAATGAAGGCGGATTAATCCGCCTTCAGCTCCAGACTCTTTTGTATTCTGATTGTCTCCGGAAATCCCACTGCTTCCTTTTCATGCATGAAAGAAACTTCTTTCCCGTCCGCGTATACCGCTGCCACCTCTGTCCCGTTTCCATAAACAAACCGCTTCAGTTCCAGGCTTCCCCTGATTACTTCAAGCCATATGCTCCCATCCTTCCTGTAACGGACGGTACCCCATCCGCTGCCCATGGACCAGAAGCTGGAGAAATCCTCCTCTTTGCTTTTGATTACCGGGCGGAATCCCATAATACCCGCAGCCGCATCATACACAAAGCCGCTGTAGGAAAGCAGCAGCGCATAGCTTGCCATGGAACGTGCATAGTAGCTGCCGCATTCAATCTCGCACCAGGGATTCCGGTTATCTCCCCTGTATTTTCCTCTCACCGCTCTGACAATCGCCTCTCCCTCTTCCGTCATCCCCTCCTGAATCATATGGGCCGCCGCCTGATACTGCATGCCGTCCATACATTCCTGGGCATAGGTCAGGGGGATGGCAGGTTTCTCCGTGCCCTCCGGCCATTCGCACATGATTGCGCCGCTTTCTTCATCGATGGCAAAAATTCGCCATGGGTTATAAATATCCCCCAAAGCCGGTTTGTAATTATAGCGGAAGATAGAAGCAAGTGCCTTATGCACTTTTTCCTTTTCAAATATCTCAGGCAGTCCGCACAGATTTCCATGCCACTGAGCAAGAACCTGATCGATTCCGCACCCTTCCGCGATCTGATATTTGATCTGCCCCTTTTCTTCATTCCAGTACTCTTTTGAGGCGTTAAACCGATCCACTGCAGAACGATCGCACACATCTATCTTCTGGTAAAAATACTCCCCATTGAACAATTCCTTGTTCAAATACGCCTTTCCTCCGGCGGCCAGAGCCCTGTACTCCGCCTCCGCTTCCCCGTCTCCCAATATGACGGCCATTTCCGCCGCTGCCTCAAGCGCACCCACATAAAATCCCTGAAGCCAGGCATTGGGGCCGAACAGCTCCATATCCAGGGTATGGTGCTGCCTTCCGTCCAGCACTCCCTGTTTTTTCCGATCCCAGGCATCCGGATTTTCTTCGGACCAGGCATAGGCAATGGCTTTCTTAACAGATTCCCATTTTCCTTCCAGCCACTCTCTGTCACCGCTTATTTTATAATCTCTGTAGGTCAGCATGACGCTTCCCAACTGTCCGTCCACACAGGAATGGAATCTCCTTCCCGTGCTCCCCAGAGGCAGGCGGAGACGGAATTCCACCCCGCCGTCATCCTGCTGGCTGTAAGTGAACTCCAGATCCCGTATGCTCCGTGCCAAAGCCGGGAAAAGAAAAGGCAGCGCATAAGCGTAATTCCATACATGGGTACAGGTTCCTTCGCAGCTTCCCACATCGTCAAAGCAGCCTTCCCATCCGTAAAAGGAACCATCCTCCAGCCGCAGGCAGGTAGGAGAACGAAGGATCGCCAGATTAGCCGTAACGGCATCCAGAGCCTCCTCCGGAATGGTGGTGCTGTAAACCGCGTCCATAAAACACTTCGTTTCTTCCCAAAGGCGCGCCCGGTTTTCAAGTCCGTAGAATGCGCTGGCCCCGGAATCCGCAAAAAGCACCGCATAATAATTCTTCCAGGGCGTACGGTCGCACATATCATAATGGATATTGGAGGTACTGATATCCAGGCCGCTCCAATAATTATTACAGTTCGGCACATTCCAGGTAAGGATATAATGAAATTCCTTTTTCTCCCCCGGACCGATATCCTGTACGGCACAGAGCATTCCCGTATCCTTATAATCCGGGATCCCCGTCTCATAACGTCTGTTTTGAAGCGGCTGTTTTGAAGCGAACTCCCGCCAGTAGGTTTCCACATGATCCCGCCAGTTTCCGCGGAACCAGTACTCCTGGCAGTCCCCTTCTTCTGAATCCGTCGCCAGGGTAAAATCGCTGTACCCTGCATCCCGTTCATCCATCCCATCCGTTGCAAAACGGATTCCCCGGATCCCTTTGTCCTCAAAATAATGATTGCTTGTATTGGTTCCCTTATTTGGATTGGTAATCACCCCTGCCGCTGTATAGCGAATGGGATGATCCGACGTGTTTTCCACTATAATATCCGCAAACAGCCCGGGAATGCTGGAATCTTTATCATTTAAGGGAATAAACGGATTATAATACCGGAGCGTAACCTTTCCCGGAAACCTTTCATCCAGAAAGGACAGCTTGGCCGCAGGATATCTTCCCTCAAACACCAGCTCCCGGAAATGCGGCATTCCCAGCATTGTTTTTTCATCCACCTGCCCCATATAGGGCTTTTCCAGATCCGAAACAAGAACCCGGGCATCCAGCAGTCCTGTTTCATCCTGCGCCTTGATCGCAAAATGGCTGTAACCATTTCTCGTCCCCATGGCGGGCCTGTTATAAACCTGCCAGTCTATCAGACAGCCGTTTCCCGCAATTCCGATACAGCCGGATCCCAATCCCCCTACCGGAAAGGATATCGTCCGCTGCCTGTCCTTATAATAAGTAAATGTCCCCATAAAACCTCCCTGTTCTCATTTCGATGCTCAGTTCACTTCCAGTTCATCGACATCCGGCAGCGGAGGAAGCGGCCTGTGAGGTTCCGTCTGATACCAGTAGCCCACCGATGCGATATCGTCCTGCAGAGGAAGATAACGTCCCTCGCTCCGCCATCCCAGAGCCTGGATCTCCACATGAAGGTCCTGGTCAAACCGGACGGGATCCGTCAGATGAAAACGGTACATACCGAAGCGCTGCTGGGAACTGTACAGGCCATCCGGACGGATGATCTGATGCAGGCCGGAATAAGGACTTGAAAACCGGCAGTATTCTCCTTTGGGATACTCAAAATTCCAGGCACCGCCGATATAATCCTCCGTACCTGTTCCGCAGATGGTAGGGAATTCTTTGTCGCCGTCCATGAAAAACTTGATTTCCCCTTCTCCCCACCACCGGTTGCTGTTCACTCCCCAGGCGAGATAGGTGCCCACATACTGACCCCTTCCCTCCGCACTCTGAAGAATCACATGGTTCTTCTTATATTCCAGCGGGTTATCTCTTGAAAACTGGGCATGGAAATAGGGCGTATCCTCCGCCACATGGGTTTGGGAATAGGTGATCTGATAATAAACCACACTCTTTTTATCCGTCAGGTTTTCCAGCGTAATCCGCGCCCCATTGCGGAAAGGCATCTGCCAATAACAATTCATCCCCCCGTTAGGATTGACACATACCGGAATGGACTGCAGAAGCCCGGGCTCACACCAGCCCATACAGAAGAAATCACCCAGAGGGACCTCTATGGAAGGATTCTCCTCCTCGTCCCAATACATCCGCAGAATCAGGGAACGCCAGTCTTCATGGGGACAGGTCAGCCAGATATGCTGGATGATGCCGCTTCCCTCGATATCCGCCAGCACCAGAAGTTCTTTTCCCGCGATTTCAACCGAAGGGGAAATTTTCCATCCCTGCCCCAGCTGCCTGGCACATTCCTTTCCGGTCCCTTCCACTGCCATTCCGCCCCTGCCTTTTTCCCCGTGGAAATTTTCCGGGCTGATCGATCTTGTCTTTGCGTCTGCCAGGCTGGTAAGCCCTGACAGCAATGATCCCGTTTCACTCATAAAAATTCCGCCTCCTTTTGTTCTTGTTTTTTCTTATGAAAATGGCTCCTCAGCACAAAAGCGCAAAGCACCGTGACGAAGAGCAGAATCAGGCCATAAAGAAAATAGGTTTTAAGAAGGCCGATTTTTCCTCCCAGCCATCCCCCTACAATATTGCTGAAGGTACAGGCAAGTCCCGTCTGAACCATATAGAACAGAGACTGGCCCGTGCCATGCAGCTCCTTGGATAAATTCTCGTTCATGAACATCACACAGCTGTAATACATGATCATATAGGTCACTCCCTGCAGGGACTGCCCCAGAAAAATCCCGGCTATGCTCCCTGTCAGGGGCAGCCAGATCCTTACGGTCATGGCGGCCCCTGCAATGAGCAGCAGATATTCAATACGGATTTTTCTTGATAAGTAGCCAATGCAGAGGAGGACCGGTATTTCACCGAGGGCAGAAACGCACATCAGCCGCCCTATAACCGCGTTATCATACCCCATGTCCGTCACTACCAGGCCCAGAAAGGAGCCGTAGCAGCCCAGCACAATCTGGAAAACACAGGCGTAAAAAAGAACAAACAGGATTTTTTTATTTTTAAGGACTGTCAGAATACCCGCCTGCTTCTCACACTTATGGGTCTTTACCTCACCGTTCATAAACCGTGTTATGACCAGCATGATCGCCCATGCGGCGGCCGTGATCCCGAAGGATGCAGTGGGATTGGTTTTCAGGTACATCCCCGCAAAAATAACCACCACCGCATAAGCCAGTGTCCCTCCCATTCGGATGGAAGAAAACTTCAGGCCGTTTTCCTGCGCCATATCCACCACGATGGAATCCCCGATAGGCCCTACCGCACAGTTGAAAAAGCTGTAAATGAGCACACATACGGCAAACAGCGCAAAGGTATCCGCCCGGTAATAGCACAGGACGCCCGCCGCCGAACCCACCAGGGCCAGGCGCAGCACCGTCATATGCCTGCCCTTCCTGTCGGAAACCACACCCCAAAGGGGCTGCATGACCAGAGCCAGCAGCGGCCCGATGGCGGAAAGAAGGCCGATTTGAGAAACATCCATTCCCCGGGACCTGTAATATACGCCGATATAGGCGCCGAAGGTGGCCCCTGGTATGTAAAATAAGGCATTAAAGGCAAACAGTGTCCAGAAAATCCGGATGGTCTTTTTATCGCCTCTCATCTATATTCCCCGCTTGTCAGTACTGGTTAGGCATGTCAGGCAGATCTATCCGTATTCCCAGATAGCGGCACGCTTCCTGAATAATGCCGGAATAGCTTCCGTGAATTCCCACCACATGATGGATATAAGGGCCGAAAATGAATTTCTTTTCCCACTTAACCCAGTTATCAGTCTCAATCCAGAGATAGTTTCCGTTGGTAACAGGACCGTCTACCCCTTTTGCTTCTCCGGCAAACATATAATATTCCCCGTGGTTTCCGTCAAACCGCAGCACGGTAACAGGACCGCCTTCCAGTTCATAGAATCCCTTTCCTTCCCGGATGACACAGCCCTTCGCCCCTTCTTTCTTCAGAGCCTTCGCGAAGGATCCGCAGTGCCACAGCAGTTCCGCGTTATCATTCTCCGGATGCCGGATCGTCAGATCCGCCACAAAAGAGGGAGTTTTATATCTGGCAGCTGCAACAGCCATCACGGAGGTTATAGCTGCGTGGACATCATTTTCACAGGCGGCCGGCAGGCCTCTGTCATTCAGATCCCCCAGGATAAAGCAGGGCGAAACCCCGTATTTCTTCCGGAACAGATTCCAGCACTCACAGGAAAGGGCGTTACAGTCATTATCCTCCGCGAAATCCAGGAGTGCCAGTTCAATGGCCGCCAGAGGATACCTGTTTTCCCCCAGTGCGCTGATATCCAGCCCCGCATCCGTCAGGCTCTTCAGCAGCTCCTCCATGCGATCCCTGTCCTCCGCCAGAATACGATCCACCCGATCCAGAATCACCGTCGGCTCACCCGGCACAATTTCAATATCGTACTTTTCCAGAAGTTCCGCTTCATTTACCATAACACTCAGGAATTCCTTCGGCCTGCTGCTGATCCTCGCAATACGCAGGGCGCGGAACGCCTTCACCACGTTTGCCGCAGCCAGGAAATCGGCCAGTTCCTCCCTGAGGATATCGCTTTCCAGCTCGCAGTTTTCTATGTATGAAAAAGTAACTCCATAATGCATGAGAAGCTTGGTTGTGGCAAACATGCCGCACTGGCTGTCCGTCGGACGCCATTCCAGCCCGTTGGGATATCCGTCGCGGGGCCCCCAGATGAGGACCGGCAGATTCATGTCCTTTGCAAGCCTGCCCACCGCTTCCTCCTGGCCGAAGTTGCAGTGCGGGAAAATCAGGGCATCCACTTTAGCTGCGGTCAGCTTGTCATAGGCGGCTTCCACATCCCGGTAGGTCATCAGCATGCCTTCCTCATTAATATCTTCAATATCCACCATCTCAAAATCCAGTTCCGCAGCCAGCCGGCGGAACCTATCCACTATCGCTTTCTTCTGCTTTGTCGTGGTTTCATTGGCAAAGGCCTCCCTCCGTGTGGGGACCAGTCCAACCCTAAGCTGCTTGTTCCTGTTCTTCATAGTTTATTTTACCCCCATGATCGTTTTTACGCAAATTAATTATTCGCGAATTTTCCTGTTAAAGGTTATTTCTGTAATACGCCAGACGCTCCTGTGCCTGCGTATCATCGATAACCCCGGTTTCCAGAAATTCCGCCACTGTCTTTCTGTCCGGAATCCCCGTCCTGCCGCCAAAGCAGGTACACTTAATCGCAGAAACCGCACTGGCAAACCTGGCGCATTCCGGCGCATTCATCCCTTCCAGCAGCCCCACGATATAGGCTCCGTGGAATACGTCCCCCGCTCCTGTCGTATCCCTCACCGGCACCTGAAAGCTTTCCGTCTTAAAGAACCCGTCCTGTTCCGTCAGCCCCACGCTGCCCCTGCTTCCCAGAGTCACGATTACTGTAGACGGGCCTGCTGTCATCAGCCTCCTGCAGCCTGCTTCATAATCCAGCTCCCCGAACATATCCCGGTAGAAAAACTCGGAAGCGATAAATACATCCAGCAAGGGAAGAAGCTTTACAATCCCCTCCTGATAATTGTCCGCATCCATCACGGTTACGATCCCGTGTTCCTTTGCGAAACGGGCCGCCGCCTCACTGGCAGGCCTTCCGTTTTCCAGATGCAGATACTTCGCCTTTCCCAGATAGGAATAATCGATCTCTTCCGGCTGCAGTTCCCCGGCCGTCCCCTCCTTGCCGATGAAAATTCTGGTTTTATGCTCCTCTTCCGACAGGGAAAGGCAGAAGGGACTCGATGTTCCCGGCGCATCCACGATCACCGCCGACGTATCCACGCCATTGTACCGGAAATCTTCGATAACAAATCTTCCTCTGTGATTCTCCCCTACCTTGGCGATGATACCTGCACGCCGTCCCAGCCTTGCCGCCGCAGCCATGGCCGTAGCCACCTTTCCTCCTCCCTGGTAAAACGCTTCGTTGGCGCCGGCGGCCCCGTCCAGCCCGGGCATTTTGCTCACATTGATCACCATGTCATAATAGGGTACCCCAATACCGACCACCTCCATGGCCCTGTTTGTTTCCATATCCATAAAACGCCCTCTCTTCCCGCATTCTACAAGGTAAAATGATAAGGGTTAATTCTGGCGATCCGGCCTCTCACAAATTCAATAACCTCTTCCCCTGCTTCTTTGTAATGATCCAGAATAAAACCATCCTCTCCCATGTGGGCCGCCACACAGTTTTTACATTTTTCAAAGAATTCCGTACCGATATTCACTTTGTTGATTCCGTATTTGACCGACTCAATCATCTGCTCCGCAGGAATGCCGGAACCGCCGTGAAGCACCAGCGGCACATCAATGGTTTTGTTGATTTCATCCAGTCTTCTGATATCCAGATGAGGTTCACATACATAATGTCCGTGGCTGTTTCCGATGGCAACGGCCAGGGAATCCACATGTGTCCTTTCCACAAAATCCTTCGCCATCTCCGGCTTGGTATATAGCTCCTCGTTGCAGAAATCCTCCTTCCGGTTTCCCTGCCCCACCGTTCCCAGCTCCGCTTCCACGTCAATTCCCAATATATGGGCACACTTTACCACGCTGGCCGTAACCTCCAGATTTTCCTCAAAGGGCCGTGCGGAGCCATCGTACATGATGGAAGGAAAGCCAGCCGCAATTCCTCCTACCGCCACATCATAGGATTTGCCGTGATCCAGATGGACCCCTACCGGCACGGATGCCTGTTTTGCCAGATCCACGGCGATGCCCGCCATAGTGCTGAAAGGGATGAAGGAACTCATATCCGGATAAAACATCAGCAATACCGGCACCTGTTCCCTTTCCGCCGCCTTCACCACCCATTCAGCAGACTGGAAATCAAAAACATCAATAGCGGCAGCGGCAAAACGATTTTCGTCCGCCATTTTTAAAATATCCCTTACTCTTACTAATCCCATACAATCCTCCTCTTCTCCGCCGGAATCCTTCCTTACGTTTCCGCGGTCACCCATTTACTGTTACTTTTGTTTCTGTGCTTCTCTCACCAGCAGGCCTTCCTCACAGGAAGGGGATCGCAGGTCTGCGCCATCCGGTCGCACATCGTTTCCAGGAGGCTCATTTTCACCTCCGCCATTCCGGGATCCTGATAATGGTTTTTCCTCTCCAACGGCCTTTCCTGCAGATCATACAGTTCTCCGCCTGCCGTTTTCCCCATATCGCCATGCACCCTGACCAGCTTGTAGCGTCCGTCACATACCATGGTGGCGAAGGCCAGCGGAGCCCTGTGGTTGATATTACTGTTATAATACTCGCTGTAAACACTGCTTCTGTGAGTATGCAGGTCCGTTTCCCCTGTGAGCAGCTTCCAAAAGGATTTTCCCTGAAACCCTTCAAAGGCGGGGAGCCCTACCGCCTCACACAATGTGGGAGCCAAATCGGTAAGCTCCACCAGCGCCCTGCTTCTGCGTCCTCCCGGTATTCTGGCGGGCCAGCTGATAATCAGCGGCACATGGACATTATTTTCATAGAAATAAGGCCCCTTCAGGTACATGCCGTGATCCCCCAGATTCTCCCCATGATCCGAGTGAAACAAAATCAGCGTGTCCTCCCTCTGCCCGGACTTATCCAGGTAATCAAGCAGCCTGCCGACCTGCTTGTCAATCAGATCCACCATAGCCCAGTAAGCAGCTTTGATAAGCCTGTGATCATGATCGTTCATGTTGTCATACATGTAATAACCTTTGGTATCATAAGCCCCCTCATGATCCTTTTGCTGGAAAACCGGCTTTTCAGCAAGCTCGCCCTCTTCATAATTGGGAAGGGGAAGCTGTTCCAGCTTATCAAGATAACGTTCCAGATAATCGGCGGGTGGATCAAAGGGATGATGCGGATCAAAACAATTCAGGGAAAACATCCAATCCTTTCCGTATGTCCGGGCCGTTTCCATAAATGCAATGGCTTCATCCGCACACCAGGCAGTCTGATGCCATTTTTCCTCCACCCCTGTCTGTACGTAGGGACAATCCTCCCTGTCGGGAGTGATATAATCCCTACCGTTCTGCAAAAGGAACTGATTATAGGCATTGGAGGGCCAGTTTGTGCCATGATGGGGCTGCGGATGGTGCGACCATCTGAACACATGATACCCGTCATCAATCCGCGGTTCTTCCAGTCTTCCCGTATCCGGATGGCAGGCGGACAGATGCAGCTTCCCGGCCAGTCCGCAGTAATATCCCCTGTCAGCCAGCATTTTGGGAAACAATCGTTCTCCGGCGTCTATATCCTGTCCGTTCTGCCTGGGGCCGCAGGTTCTCGGATAACGCCCTGTGAGAAAGCTTCCCCTGCTGGGCGCACAGACAGGGCTTTGGGAATAGGCATTCTCGAACACCACCCCTTCGGCTGCCAGCCTGTCCAGATTGGGCGTGCAGACCCATTCATTTCCCATACAGCCCAGGGTATCCGCCCTCTGCTGATCCGTACAGATCCATAAAATATTCAATTTTTTCACCGGCTTTCTTATCCATTTTATTTGTACCCATCGATACTTTGATTATATAATTTACACATTAATTTTCAATATATTAAATTAATACTATACATTTTATATGCAAAAGCCTCTTTTAATACATTTTTAATGTAATTATAGCTTGCAATAAACATCTTTTCCTTTTATACTTTGTTTATATCAACAAACGGCGCAGGAGCAGAGTCCTGCCTGCCGCTTCCTTCTCATTTAAAGGAGCACTGCCTATGAACATGGAAGCAAAACATTCCGAAGAAATCAAAAATAAAAGAGACATCGTCATGGATCTGTCCGATACAGAAACCACTGCCAAAATATGCAGGGCCCTGTCATCGGAAACCCGTCTGGAAATACTGAAATGCCTAGTAGCCAAATCCATGACTATCAGCGAGCTTGCGGAAGCTTTTTATCTTCCCATGTCCTCCATGTGTCTCCATATCAAAACCCTGAAGGAAGCCAACCTGATAACCGTCATCCCCAAACCGGGCATGCGCGGTTCCCAGAAATTGTGCGGCATTAAGACCGCCAATGTCTCCCTGGACGTCTTTGCCCATGTGAGCAAAATCACCCGCAAGCCTCCTGTGTTTGTAAACATGCCCATCGGCCATTACTGCAACTGTGAAATATCACCGCCCTGCGGCATCGCTTCCGCTGTCTCCTATCTTTATTACGAAGATACTCCTTATGGCTTTTACTCTCCCGACCGCACGGACGCTTCTCTCCTGTGGTTTACAAAGGGGTATCTGGAATACCAGTTCTCCAACTATTCCCTGCTCCAGGATAAACCGGCGCAAATCGAATTTTCCTTTGAGGCATGCTCAGAGGCGCCCGGCTATAACAATAACTGGCCTTCTGATATCACCTTTGAACTCAATCATAAAAAGGTGGTCACTTTTCTTACCAAAGGAGATTACGGCGGAAGAAAGGGAATATATAATCCCAGCTGGTGGAGCGAATCCAACACACAGTTTGGAGAGTACAAAAAAATCCACGTGACCCATCACGGCTGTTACATGGACAACCAGAAGGTCTCCGACGAAACCATAGAAAGCCTGGGCCTGCTGGATAATTACTATTTTTCTTTCATACTGAAGGTAGCCGATGACAGCCAGCATATAGGCGGCATGAACCTGTTCGGCAAGCACTTCGGTGATTATGCCCAGGATATCGTTATGAAAGTGGAATACGAAAACAACTGACCGTCCCGGAAAGGAAACCCCTATGTTTAATCAGGACAGTACACTTATGACAATATTGAATAAAGCGGCCGATATGGTGGTGCTCAGCGTGCTGTGGTGCCTCTGCAGCCTTCCCATACTCACTCTGGGAGCCTCCAGCGCAGCTCTTTACCATACCGCGGTAAAGGTTATCCGGCAGAACCGGGGATATGCTTTTGCCACCTTCAGGGACTCCTTCAAAGGCAGCCTGAGGCAGACATTTCCCTTTACTGTACTGCTTGTTCTTGTCTATGTCTTATTCGGCGCAACCTGCTATGTATGCTGGCAGAATCCGGACAGTATCATTGCCGGCATATATGTATTTTTTTCTGTGTTTTCCATTCTTGTCTGTCTGGCCGCACAGATTCATGGTTTTGCCCTTTCCGGACGTTTCCGGCTGAACCGGCGTGAACTGTTTACTCTGATTGTCAGGCTCACCTTCCGGCATCCTTTTAAGAATTTCCTTCTTATATGTATTTTTGTTTTTGCTGTGGAGCTGGCGATTTATTATCCGCCTCTTCTGTTCATCATTCCTGCGGGTTCCTTCTGGCTCTCCTCTTTCATACAGGAGCCTCTGTTCAAAAAGTACATCAATTATGAAGAGGATAATGATATCTCTGCGGTTTAAATGGAAAAAGCCGGCTCCACGCCGGCTTTTTCTGATATTATCTCGTAGGCTCTACGGATAAGACATCTCCGTCTATTTTCATTTCATCAATTCTGGCTGACCGGGTATCTTCCGGTATACCCGAATCATTACGGAAGGCTTCACTTCCATAGTCCCGTCCATGATACACAATATAACATTTCCCGTTATCAAAGATCACGCTGTTGTGTCCCATGCCTTCTACAAAATCATTTTTGGAAAGCAGAGGCGAATAAGTGTTATCATCGGGATACTTTTTCCAGTCAAGAGTTCTCAAATCCGCATCCGGAGCCCCATGAGCCACACTGTAGCCGATGAAATAAGTGGGATTCTGATGGCATGCGCCGGAATACATCAGATAATGGGTATTTCCGACGCAGAAATAAAAGGCGCCCTCAATAGTATGCCAGTGCTGTCCTTCCTTAAAGCGATCCCTTTGATATATTTCCTCATCCAGAGTGGGCCGGATCACGCAGACCGGATTGCCCTCCAACGTAAGGGGATCCGTCATTTTATCGCACATCACCACCGTCCCTACTCTCTCCGCCTCATATTCATTTACACAATAGAAAAAATACATTCCGGAAGGAGTGACGACCGCATGGGAATCGATGGAAAAAGGCGGAAGCAGATTTTTAACCAGCCGGAATTCCCCTTCCGGAGAATCCGAGACTGCAACCCGCATAGTCTGGCCGTGCTCATCTTCATCATCCTCGTCCATGCTTGAATAATACATATAATATTTCCCGCCGAGCTCCACCACACAGGGAGCCCAGCAATTTTTCTGTCCTGTCATGTCCAGACAGCATCCCCTGTATTCCCAGCCTTCCATCAGGCTGTCGCTGCTGTAGAGCTGCGGGCCGGAAGGACCGGTGGCATAAATATAATATTTACCGTTTGAGGCTTTCATCATATAGGGATCTGCCTGCCCCAGAGGCGCGGGATCGTGCAGCTTTCGTTTATATAGTTTCATGGTTCCTTTTCCTTCCTGTATTTATTTCACGGAACTGTCAATCTGCCCTTCTATAATATATTTCTGAAGGAACAGATAAAGCAGAATAACGGGCAGCAGACCCAAAGCGCACGTCGCACAGGCCTTGGGCAGATTTCCTACGCCATTTGTCCTGTTAAATGCCGACTTGATCACAAGGATAATGGTGAATTTCGACTTATCCTGCAGCAGATACATGGGCATCAGGTAATTATTCCAGCAGCCTGTTGCAGACATAATAATTCTGGTAACGGTCACAGCCTTCAGCTGCGGCATGATGATCTGGGTGAATGTACGGATTACGCCCGCGCCGTCAATAGCCGCCGCCTCATCCAGCGCCGTGGGAATGGAAACCACAAAGTTGACATACATAAACATGGTTCCCGGGATACCTCCTGCCGCGGACAGCAGAGCCAGCCCGTAAAGGGTATTGGTCATATGGAATTTAACCATCAGGCCGTATGTACCAACCAGCAGCGCCACACTGGGAATCATCATGATACCCATATTCAGGTTACGGATCGATTCCGAAAGCCTGCCGCTGCTTCTTGCGAGCCCGTAGGCCGCCAGCGCAGCGAGTACGATTTCAAGCGTTACCGTTTCCACCACAAGAATAATGGAGTTCTTGAAGCCCAGCCATAAATCACCGCTCTTTAATACATCTGCGTAGTTTTGCAGATTCCAGGCCGCCGGAAGGGACAATTTCGATCCCAAATCCTGCAGCGTACGAAATGACAGGTTGAGCATGATATAAATAGGCAGCAGATAAATCAGTATCAGCAATACCGCTACAAGATAGCACCACCATACGGAGCGGGTATTCGGCCCTTTGCTTTTCTTAAGCTTTCCTTCCATCAATACTCCACCTCCTTCTTACGCAGATAAGCGTTGACAGGCAGAGCTACAATCATAATGATAAAGAAAGTCATGATACCAACTGCAGAAGCATATCCCGCCTTTTCATCATTAAAATACAGCTGGGAGATATAAAAGGAAAGGGACATGGACTTCCTGTTGGGGCCGCCGTTTGACATCGCCACAATGGCATCAAACAACTTAAAACCGCCTATCAGGTTCGTTACCACTGCTGTTGTGATAGAGGGAATCAGCAGGGGAAGTGTTACATGGACAAATTCTTTTACCCTGTTCGCGCCGTCCAGCTTTGCCGCTTCCTTATACATGGAAGGAATATTCTGAAGGCCTGCCAGATAAATGATCATACAAAGCCCCATATACTGCCAGGAATTGGCGAGGGTAATCATAAGGGTGGAGGAAAGGCCAGTTTTCATCCAATAAACCGCAGGAATGCCGATAAGGCCTAACAGTTCATTAAATACGCCGCCTTCTGCCTGTACAAAATAATATAGTATCTGCCCCATAATAAATGCGGAAATCATGATAGGCATATACAGGATAACTCGTACACCATTTCTGCCCTTGAACTTGTTATTCAGAAACAATGCGGCTGCAAGACCGCCCACATTCTGGACAAGCGTGGAGCCAAAGCCATAAATAAATGTATTCAGAGTCGATCTCCAGAACAAATCATCTTTGAACAGATTCACGAAATTCTTCAGGCCATACCAGCGCATGTTCTGCGAATATCCATTCCACTTAAAGAAGGATATCCGAATCGCATTCACCAGAGGAGCTGCAATAAATAAAATCATTAAAGCCAGAGCCGGAATAGTCAAAGAGAGATAGATCCACTTTCTTTTTTTCAAAATAAAACCCCCTTTATCAAAACAGGTGAGATGGCATTGCCACCCCACCATCGTTTCAGATTTCTTTCAGTTGTTCTCTCTGTTTAACTATTTCAGCCTTCTTTAGCAGCTTCATACAAATCCTGATAGTTCTCAAGCAGATATTCAATTACCGCATCCTGGCCTTTTTCACTGGGGTCATCAAAAAGCATATTGCTGGCGTTTCCGAAAATCGGCCACATACCGGACGGCATATACTGTCTGTCCCAAAGGTTCTCATAGAAAATATCGCAGTCCGCACATTTTTCTTTCATTTCCTGGAATACTTTCAGGCCATAACCATCATCAATATCCATGGTGGATTTCAGACAGCTGATCTTGCCTGTTGCGGCATTCATTTCTTTCGCCACCTCCGGACGTGCCATATACTCTAAGAACAGTTTGGCTGCATCAGCATTCTTTGTGTCTTTCCAAATACCAAAGGCATCTCCTTCTCCAATACCAACATGCTCTTTACCGCCTTCTTTTGATGCAAAAGAGGGAAGGAAAATAAAGTTGGCATCCGGATTAAGAGTGAGGCAGGTAAGCATTACGGAAGGGTCATTTCCCAAACAGAACGCGCCCTTTCCGGCTGCGAAACGTTCGGTCAGGTCAGTATCCACCAGTGTAAGGATATCATCGAAGTAATAACCGGATTCAATCCAGCCTGCCATATACTTAATCAGTGAAGCCTTGTAATCCTGCCAGTCAAAAGAACCGTCCAGCATAGCCGCAGAATCCTGGAACATTTCTCCTTCATAGCTTACAAAGGTTCCCGCATAGTTTGCAAGGAGTCCGGGATTGGAAAGCACACAGATAGGGGTAGTTCCGCTCGCTTTCACCTTCTCACATGCCTCTGTGAAATCATCCCATGTATGGATGGTATAAGGATCCACTCCTGCCGCGTCACAAACATCCGTATTTACCAATGTTCCGTTAATCAGTTCGGAAATCATCAGGACATAAATCGCTCCGTCATCATCCTGGATAACGCCCAGCGCTGAATCATCATAATCCGAAACCCAGGGCTGATCCTGCAGATTCATCAGGTATTCCTTATAACGCAGGATGGACCATCCATGTGTCTGGAATACATCGGGAAGCTCATTTGCCGCCATACGTGTTTTTAAGGTGTTTTCATAATCCGTACCATACTCAGCTACATTAACCGTACATCCATACTCTTCTTCAAACTTGTCTACCAGACCCTGGAACGTGGTCGCCTGATCACCGGTGTAAGTAACCGCAACCTCCAGCGTACTTCCGCTGATATCCGTACCTTCCGCCGCAGCGCCTTCTGCGTCATCCGCAGGTGCCGCTTCAGGAGAAGCGGATTCCTTAGCCGGTTCGGAGGCAGCAGGTGCATCAGTTTTTACCCCCCCCCCACATGCTGTAAGCGACAGAACCATAGCCGCTGACAATAATACAGCTCCCAGTCTCTTCATAACCAGTTTCCTCCTTTACTTTGTTGAATTAACAGTTTCTTTTTGAGTTTACTTACTTTTCGCATCTTCTTTATTGCATATTTGTTGTATCTATATCGCTTGTCCGCTTTCTTTTTGAATGTCTGTACAGCAAATATTTCAACCATTATTTCTTTTGTTCGGTCAATAAAAATAATCATTTTGACTATATGATAGCGCTATCACTTTTGTCGAAGCTGTTATTTATGCACTTATTATATATTGTTATCCGGTGTTTTTCAATGTTTATTATTTAATTTGTACAAAATATATGTACCAAGTACTTTTAGTACATTTTTTCTGTAGTTATAAATAAGATGTCCATCAGACATAACTGTATTTTTAAATAGTACCGCTATAAAAATCCTTTCTGCATTCTTCGCAAAAGTCTTTTGTACAGCAAAAGACGGCTGTGGGGAAACAGCCGTCTCTTCGATCAACACTATGATATTTGCTTACTCCGTCTTCAATACATAAGAGGCCTCACCGCTGAATCCTCTTTCTTCCAGCTTTTCATCCTTCCATACCGCTGTAATCTCATATATTTTATCCGGCTTTACTTCAATGAAGAAGGCTTCCTCATAGACCTTTTCATAATTCGGCTTTGCCTCAACATTTCCTTCATCGGCAGCATCCCATTCACTGACCAGAAGGCTGTCGGGAGACGCTTCACTTGAGACAAGATAAGACACGAAGTCAATCCCGTTATAATCCGGCAGTTTCACTTTTTCCTCACCGCCTGCCCCTTTATCCAGAGGATGGAGGCCGCAGGCCACCATACTTGTCGTTTCCCCTTTGTCCAGATAGTTCCATGAATAATTTCCGGACTGCAGTTCAATCCGGTTCATCGTGCTGGATAAGGCATCGGACAGGTAAAGCTTCGGCGCGCTTGTAAGGAAAGGAATCTCCTCTTTCTCCGTTTCCTGCAAAGAGGCTTCTGCAGGAATACTTTCTTCCTCCGTGCCAGAAACTGTTTCCATCGTGCCTGTTTCTGTTGTTTCCATCGCATCTATCTCTGTTACTTCCGGTATTTCCTTACGGCCGCAAGCCATGAGAGTCAGCATAAATACGAATACAATAATAATAGAAACATATTTTTTCATAACAAACCTCCCGGGAAAATCCCTTTTCATACCTCATCCTTTTTACCGGCTTATCCCTAAAATCTTCAATATTTCATCATGCGGCCGATCCGTATCCGCCTGAAAAACAACTATATGGTCTAAGTCCCTGCTTCTGTCCGTAAACGCCGGAAACAAAAATCCACACTCCGGATCCCCCGGCTCATATTCTCCCTCCAACGGACAAATGGCACAAATCATATATTCAAAAACCTCCTCCGACTCCCACAGCCCCACTTTATCAGCGGCCTTCAAAGGGATATCATAACGGCCATGGAAAACCAGAATGGCATACTCCGAATCTGAACGATAGCTTTCCATCACAATATCATAAAATGTATCCATCAAGGCATCATTTTTCAGACCGCACTCATTCATTGTCATGAGCAGCTGCCACATGCTCCCCGGCTTCTGCATACTCTGGGGGATTTCGTATTTCTTAAGGTTTACATTTGTTTCTGAATAGGGAATCGCCTTCGCCAGCTTCAGCTTTTTCGTTTTTTCCGCTGCGGACAGCTTCAGGAAGTTCGTGTTGAAGCTCCCCTCAAAGTCACCATCCTTATCTATATAGCATCCGGCTATTCTTGAAAAAGATGTCCGGGCGAGGGTCATCCGCCTGGTCAGTTCCAGCATGTCTTCTCTGTTTATCATGTTATGTATTCCTTCTCTGCTATTTTTATGTACAGCCGCAGGCATGTGCTTTACTTCATTATACCTCACAGAGTATGCAGGCGGCAACATCTTCTGCCTGATGGCTATGAAAACATGGAAGAATATAGTATAACCAAAAAGACTTGTTTGAAAAAACAGAGGATTACCCGTGAATAGAATGGATACAATTAGCGAAAGGTGGCAGACATAATGAAAAAAATTTTTACTTCTATTTTGATACTGGTATCAGTAGTTTCCTTTTCCGCCTGTAATTTTACGAAATTTGACGGCAGCCGTACAGGAAATGAAAGCCAGCTTATTATGCAGTATGATGTATTGAATATGACAGATTCCCAGAAATTGAAATTGGCGGCGGGTGATATTCTCCGTTTTGATGTTGTCAGCCAGTCGGGAAGTGTTGATATTCAGCTTCAAAAAGGCGAGGAAGATCCGATATATGAAGGCACCGATATTCCAACCTCAGCCTTTCAGGTAGTCATACAGGATGATGGCACCTATACTGTTTCTGTGACAGGGAAAAAGGCAAAAGGTAGTGTGTCCGTTATTAAGGAAGATGCCGAAGACAGCACCTCCGGGGCCGATGAACCGGTGAGCGAAATGGAATAAGGAGAATGCATCAGCCAGAGCCTTAAACTACAAAAATTAAGATTAAGTGGCAGCTTCTTCTGATGAAGAAAGCTGTCATTTATTTATTAAGAATTTAAAAATGTCAAAAAGTCTTGATATTTTACTTCTTATCCTATACACTGAAATTGTCAAAAGTATTTGACATTATCAAAAAAATAGAAAGGAGTATTTTATGGACAATTTAATGTTAATTTGCTTTGGTATTTTTCTTCTTGCGCTCATTGTGCTGGATATCGTGATGATTATTTCTCTGCTGAAACCGGGTGATGAGAGAAAACAATTAATAGTCTGGAAAGCCAGCGCCTTTACTCTCCTTGTTGCCGTATTTGGTCTTGTGATTGATATAATTGAGGCTATTGTCAAAGTGGAAGCTATGGTAATAAATCCTTTTATAAAGCTCAGTGTTATTGCAATGATTTACTGTATATCTCTTCTGGCTTTCAAGAAAAAGCATGGTGATTGATGATGAGAAACATAATCAGGGAAAAAAGAAAAGAACGCGGATTATCACAAGAAGAATTAGCAAAAAAATGCGGGGTTTCCAGACAAACAGTTAATGCTATCGAAAATAATAAATATGATCCGACTTTGGCTTTGGCATTCAGTTTAGCAAAAGAATTAAGGACAACAGTTGATGAACTTTTTATTTCGTTATAAGGTAGTGTAAGCTGTCTTAGCCACATATCAGAAGAAGCAACAGACTGAGCGAAACTTTATATTTCATGCCTTTATGGTTTCTCAATCGGCTCATTTTGTATCTTGTAATTCTGAAATCTGATCTGGCAAATGATCAATACCTTTAAATTCAGCAACAGCAATTGAATGAATTTGTTGTCTGATTATCTCACGGACATGATATATGCACATTTGCGTTTTACCGCCAATACTTTTACAATCATCTTCAATAAGGATATCCGGTTTTACCTGTTCAATAATTTCACTATAAGCTTGATCCTTGCCGCGATAATATAATTTAGTGCCACAAAAACCATTCTTTTTCAATATATCGGCAATTATTGCTACTTGTTTTTCTTTTCGTGAAGTACAATACACAATTTCTGCACCTTGCTCGTTCCATTTATTGATTAAATCCACACAGTTTCCAATTGGTTTATATGTTGAATAGTCATAAATATGCATCAGCGAGGTATGCATAATTAATGTACCTTCTGTAAAAATCATTATTATTATATTTGAATTCGCTTTATCTGATAATTTAACATAAGGCATGTTTTTGACTCACCTTCCTGTTTTAAATCAACATCTTCCGTATAAAAACACTGCAAAAGCAGATTCTTTCCTGTTCTGCAGTGTTTTTCAAAATAAGGTATCGTATTTCCCTCAGATTTCACCCAGATCGTAAGGCGTTGCCTGGTATACATAGTAATTCAGCCAGTTAGTATACAAATCATTACAATGGGATCTCCAAAGCATAGTCGGACGCTGTGTACAATCGTCCTCCGGATAATAATTGAGCGGAACCTGAATAGGCAGATTCTTCTCTTTATCACGCATATATTCATTATGGAGCGTATATCTGTCATATTCCGGATGCCCCATTACGAAAATCTGCCGGCCCTCTCCGGCCATGGCGAGAAGCACGCCGGCCTCCTCCGATTCCGCCATAACCAGCAATTCCCTGCAGGCATGGATTTCTTCAGCGGGCACAGTGGTATGCCTGCTGTGGGGTATGTAAAAATAATCATCAAAGCCCCTTACCAGCGGGACCCTCCGATTGGATACCTTATGGGAAAATACACCGAAAAGCTTTTCCGGAAGCAGAACCTTATTTAATCCGAAATGATAGTAAAGGCCCGCCTGGGCTCCCCAGCAAATATGGAAGGTGCTGGTGACATGGCTCTTGGACCATTCCATGATTTCGCAGAGCTCCGGCCAGTAATCCACCTCTTCAAAGGGGATCTGTTCCACGGGTGCCCCTGTGATTATAAGGCCGTCATACTTATGCGATTTCAATTCATTAAAGGTATTATAAAATTTATTCAGATGCGTGGGCGAGGTATTCAGCGAGGTATGGCTGTTCATCTTCATGAAAGTCACATCAACCTGCAGAGGCGTATTCGACAGAGAGCGCAGGAGCTGAAGCTCCGTATCCTGCTTCACAGGCATCAGATTAAGGATGCAGATTTGAAGAGGGCGCATATCCTGATGCTGCGCCCTGTATTCATCCATGACAAAAATGTTCTCATCTTCCAATATCGCCCTTGCAGGCAGATCACTTTGTACTTTAATTGGCATCCCTTATACCTCCATATCCAGATATTGTCTCATAAAATCTTCTTCCGTAACAATAGGAACCTCAAGTTCCTTTGCCTTTTTATTCTTGGAGGAATTGGATGCGATGTCGTTGTTAATCAGGCATGTGGTTTTGCCGGTAACGCTTCCTGTCACCTTTCCTCCTCTGCTTTCAATCAGTTCCTTCAATGCGCTTCTGCCGTCAAAATGCTCCAGGCTTCCGGTTACTACAAAAACCTTTCCCTGCAGGGTCAGCGCCGATTCGTCCACTTCTATCTGCTCTATCTCAAGCTCTTTCAGAAGCTTTTTCATATTTTCCCTGTTCGTTTCAGACTGCCAGTAATCATGGAAGGTTCCCGCAATCACTCCTCCGATGCCGTCAATCAGACTCAGTTCTTCCACATCGGCCTCCATCATACGTTCCAGATCATCATGATATTCCCGGCAGAGCATTTTGGCATTCGCGAGGCCGATATTAGCTATTCCGAGACCGTAAATCACTCTGGGCAGCGTGGTTTTTCTTGCTCTTTCCAGGCTTTCCATGAGATTCCGGAAGGATTTTTCCCCGAACCCTTCCATTTCAATGATCTCTTCCTCATATTTCCCCAGATGGAACAAATCCGCAAACGTATGAAGATATCCTCTTCCCAGGAATTTCTCCAAGGTAGCCTCCGACAGCCCGTCAATATTCATGGCGTCACGGCTCACAAAAAGTGTAAAAGCCTTCAGCTTTTTGGCATCACAGTCCGGATTGGTACAGTACAGAGACTGTACGTCATTCACCTGCTCTATCTTCGTTGCCCCTCCGCACACCGGGCAGGTATCCGGTATGGGCAGCGTATCGCTGCCGGTGAGGTTTTCCGCAATCTGCGGGATTATCATATTGGCCTTATAAACGGTTATACGGTCACCGATTCCCAGCTTCAGTCCTCTGACAATACTGATATTATGGACACTGGCACGGCTCACCGTTGTTCCCTCCAGCTCCACCGGGTCAAAGATGGCAACCGGATTAATGAGTCCCGTCCTGCTCGCGCTCCACTCTATCTCACGCAGCGTGGTTTCTGCCGTTTCATCCGCCCACTTAAACGCGATGGAATCCCTGGGGAATTTAGCTGTCCGTCCCAGGGAAAGGCCATAGGCGATATCATCATAAATCAATACCAGACCATCCGAAGGAACCGAATAGCCTGCCACCTTATTTTCAAACTCTTCCACAGCGGACAGAATGGTATCGCTGTCCACTTCTTTAAATTCCACAACCTCAAAGCCCAGCTTCTGCAGAAATAAGAACTGTTCCTTTCGGGAATTCTGAAAATCCACATCGTCCGCCTTTACAAGCGCAAATGCAAAAAAGCGGACATTTCTCTGTGCGGTAATCTCATTATTCAGCTGTCTCACCGAACCGGAGCAAAGGTTCCTCGGATTTTTGTATCTGGCATCGGCATCCTCAATCTGTTCATTTATTTTCCGGAAATCCTCATATGTGATAACCGCTTCTCCGCGAAGCACCAGTTCTCCCTTAAAGGGTATGGACAGAGGGAGGTTCACAAACACTCTGGCATTTCCGGTAATCACTTCCCCGATTTCCCCGTTTCCTCTGGTTACCGCCTTAAACAGCTGTCCGTCCCTGTAGGTAAGTACAATTGTCAGGCCATCCAGCTTCCAGGAAAGCAGTCCCTTCTGTTCTCCCAGCCAGTCCCTCAGGTCTTCCCTGCTTTTCGTTTTTCCAAGGGAAAGCATGGGACTTTCATGCCGCTCCTTGGGCAGTTCGTCAACCGCCTCATAGCCAACGCTGACCGTGGGGCTTCCCGCCATAACAGTACCTGTCTCTTCCTCCAGGGATACAAGTTCATCATACAGCTTATCATATTCATAATTGCTCATAATTTCCCTGTCCTGGGCATAATAAGCCCTGGACGCTTCATTTAATATTGCAATCAGTTCCTTCATTCTTGCAGTCTTATCCATCTCCTGCGAATCTCCTTTAATCTCCGTCTGTCACATTTTTTCAGGAATTCAGCTGCCCGTAGAGTTCATCCAATTCCTCTGCTGTCAGCAGACGGTAATTTCCCGGTTTCAGCTTCCCAATGGTAATATTGGCCACACGCACCCGTTTTATTCCCTGAGCGTCAAATCCCAGGGCCCGGCACATTCGCCTGATCTGTCTGTTCAATCCCTGAGTGAGTACGATCCGGAAAACAAATTTTCCTTCTTTTTCCACCTGGCAGGGACGGGTCTGTACATTGAGCTCTTTCAGAAAAACACCTTCCGCCATTTTCTGCAGAAAGGTATCTGTTATCGGCTTATTCACTCTTACCAGATATTCTTTTTCATGGTAATTGGCAGCCCTCATCAGGCCATTGATCAAATCACCGTCATTTGTAAGGAGAAGAAGTCCTTCCGAATCCTTGTCCAGCCTTCCCGCATAGGTAACCCGGATAGGATAATCAATGGCATCACGTATGGTCTTTTCCGCATATTTATCTTTTTCCGTACAAGTAACTCCCACCGGCTTGTAATAAGCAAGGACGACCTTTCTGTCCTTTTTATCCAGCGGACGGCCGTCCACCGTTATGTCATCCATCTCGGAAATACGCATTCCCATCTGCGCGGGGACGCCGTTTACAATAACCCTTCCCGCTTCTATCATCCGATCCGCCTCTCTGCGGGAACAAATCCCGCAGTCGGCCAGATATTTATTTAAACGTTCTTCCTTTTTACTATCGTTCATATTTTCCTCATTTCGTATTCATTGAAAACAGGCGCATGATACCCGCTGCCTGCGGCGGGGTATTTGACTTGTATTATACACTACCTTTTTTTTCCATGCAAATAAATCCTCATCGGATAGTTCCGCAGGCCACCTTTTCCCCGGAATCACCGGAAGGCTGGGATCGGTAATCATCGGCCATGGAATGTATAATCACCGTTTTCCCCTTCACCTGTTCGGGTGTAAAGCGTTCCGTATAAAATGCCGTCCAGGCCCTCCCCCTGTTCCCTTCCAGCACAGGCATATCACCTGCATGGGCAGGATGGGGACAGTTATCCGGATTATAATGCGTTCCGGCATCCGCAAAGGGATCCGTATCATTCCCGGTGCATGCCGCTCCTTCATGGATATGAAATCCATAAAATTTCCCGCCGCAGGGTTCACCCGTATCCGGCAGCCCGGAAATATCCACCATCACAATTGTCCCATCCATTAAATCATAAAAGGTAACAAGCCCCTGCACATCCGGATAGTGTTCCGATCCTTTCACATGGGCAAAGGCTTTCGGCTGATTTGCCAGAAATCTGAGAATTCCATCTGTCATTAATTGCAGCATAAGTTTCCTCCATAAACAAAAACTCTTTTTAAAAGGTATTCCGTCCCGGTTCCTGTTTATGAAAGATATCTTAAAAAAAATAAGCTGCCGTCAGGCTATTTCCCGATGGCAGCTTTCCCCTTACCCATATAATTAACCGATACGTCTGTCTTTTTCCCTGCGGGCTCCGCCTTCTGCCTGACGGCGGCCGGAACTGTAATTGTGTCCGCTTCTGCCGTCTTTTCCGGAAGCCGTATCACGGTATCTGCGTCTCTCACCGCCTCTGTCATCAGAAAAACGCTGACGCTTGCCATCGGAGCTTCCCGCACCTCTGCTTCTGTTCCTTCCGTCTCTGTCCTGACGTCCATTACTGAAGTCACGGCTGCCCCTGGAATAGCTTCTTCTTCTTTCGGGAACCATCTCCGGTATTTCCTGAGGCTCTTCACCCATCTGAAGCTTCAGGAATGCCGCTGCCAGCTCTGCAGCGCTGTACTCGCTGTCTTCCAACTTTCTTTCCACCATTTCGGTCAGGTTCTTAAAGGAATCCCCTTCCAGAAGATCGAAGGCTGCACGAAGCGCTCTTTCCGCCTTTATGGAAACAATATCTGCCGCAGACGGAACTTTTCTTTCCTGAATCGTGGTCTTACAGCTTTTTTCGATATCTCTGAGGCGGTACATTTCCCGGTTGGAAACGAAGGTAAAGGAACGTCCTTCTCTTCCCGCTCTTCCGGTACGTCCGATACGATGCACATAATATTCAATATCCTGAGGGAGGTCATAATTAAATACCGCTTCCACATCATCCACATCAATACCCCTTGCCGCCACATCCGTAGCGATCAGGATCTGCAGGTTGCCGCTGCGGAAACGATTCATCACCGTATCCCTCTGGTTCTGGGAAAGATCCCCATGCAGGCCCTCTGCCGCATAGCCCTTACCCTTCAGTGTTTCGGAAAGTTCATCCACCATTCTCTTGGTATTGCAGAAAATAAGGGATCTCTGTATACTGTAATAATCCAGAAGGCGGCTTGTTACCTCCACCTTAATCTGGCTGTTAACCCGGTAATAGTACTGCTTTACAAGCGGAATAGTCAGTTCCTGTCTGGTCATTTTCAAATAGGTTGCATCCTGCTGGTAGGTATCCGTAATTTCCAGAATAGGTTTAGGCATTGTCGCTGAGAATAATGCCGTCTGATGCTCAGAGGGAATCCCCTGAAGGATAGTCTCGATATCCTCACGGAAGCCCATGTTCAGCATTTCGTCCGCTTCATCCAGGACTACCATATTCACCTGATCCATCTTCAGTGTATGGCGGCGCATATGATCCATAACACGTCCCGGGGTCCCGACAATAATCTGGACACCGCTCTTTAATGCCTTAATCTGTCGGTTAATGTCCTGCCCTCCGTAAATAGGCAGAATCTTGACTCCATGCATATATTTGGCAAACCGGCGCATCTCATCCGCCGCCTGAATTGCAAGCTCCCTGGTAGGACACAGAACCACTGCCTGCAGGTTTCTGTTATCCGGATCTGTATTCTGTATAACAGGGATTCCGAAGGCCGCTGTCTTTCCGGTTCCTGTCTGTGCCTGGCCAATTACATCTTTTCTTTCCAATAATACGGGAATTGCCTGCTCCTGTATAGGTGTCATCTGTACAAAACCCATTTCCTCCACGGCACGAAGTATGCGGGAATCAATTGCTGCGTCTTGGTTTCTCGTTATTTCCATTCAAAAATCCTTCCTTTATTTCAAGCTTTTCACACAAAAAGACAACACCCGTGGTACAAGGGTGTTGTCCTTTCCTTCTACGAATCCTTCTTATTATACTGTGTACTTTCCGACGCTGTCAAGTAATTTGAAAAAAAGAATATTTTCCAAATTTCCGCAGCACCGTCAAACGCAGTTTATCCGTGGGTATGAAGCAGGTGATGGGACTTTTCTCCCAACGGTTTTTCCAGGTATTCCTCATAGAGCCTTATGATCTCAGGATTATCATGGGAAAAGCGCAGCGGCCTCTGGGAATCCAGCTTATAAAGCTTCGGTCCTCTGACATCCGCCATTTCCACACCGTCAAGGATAGGCTGTCCGCCGCCTCCCACACAGCCTCCCGGACATGCCATCACTTCCACAAAATCATAATGTACGGCACCGGAGCGTATATCCTCCATCAAATCCCTGGCATTTTTAAGCCCGCTGACCGTACAGGTGCGGAGCTTCTTTCCTCCCAGGGTAAAGGAAGCTTCCTTCCGTCCTTCAAATCCTCTCACATCGGAAAAGGTGTCAGGCGGAGGATTCACTCCTTCCACACAATAGTAAGCAGTCCTGAGCGCCGCTTCCATAACGCCGCCGGTCACACCGAAAATCACGCCTGCGCCGGTACTCTCTCCCAGCGGGGAGTCAAACGCTTCTTCCGTGAGCAGCGCCGGAGCGATATGCTCTGCCCGGACAAGTCTTGCGAATTCACGGGTGGTCAGAACAATATCCACATCGGCTCCCGCTCCCGCACTGTACATATCCGGAAGTACGGACTCCATCTTTTTGGAAACACAGGGCATGATGGAAATACTGCAGATCTTCTTCGGATCCACTCCCGTCTTCTCCGCAAAATAGCTCTTGGTAATTGCCCCGAACATCTGCTGGGGTGATTTGGCAGTGGAAAGATGATCCGCCATTTCCGGATACTGGGATTTCATGAACCTTACCCAGGCCGGACAGCAGGAGGTGAACATGGGCCATCTTTTTTCTTCCGGATCCACCAGCCGGACCAGCAGTTCATTGCCTTCTTCCATTATAGTGAGATCGGCGGAGAAATTGGTATCAAATACATAATCAAAACCTATTTTTTTCAGCGCGGCTACCATCCGGCCTTCCGTCGCCATATAGGCCGGCATATCCAGGGCCTCTCCCCAGGCGGCTCTCACTGCCGGCGCCACCTGCACGACCGTAATGGTTTCCGGATCAGCCAGGGCGCGGAAAATCTTTGACGTATCATCCCTTTCACGCAAAGCACCTGTGGGACAATGGGTAATGCACTGACCGCAGATACTGCAGTCGGATTCCTCTATTATCCGGTTCTGTGATACATCCACCGTTGTCCTTGAGCCTGTATTCTGCACATCCCAGATATGCAGATCCTGTACTTTGTCGCATATCTGTACACAGCGCATACATTTAATGCATTTGCCGAAATCTCGGATTAAAGGGAAATCCCGGTTCCAGGGCATTTCCATAATTTCTTTTTTGTAAGGGATATCTATAATCCCAAGGTCATTGGACAGCTTCTGCAGATTGCAGTTGCCGCTGCGCACACAGGTGGCGCAGTTGCTGTTATGCTGGGAAAGAATCAGCTCCACATTGGTCCTTCTGACTGCCCGTACCTTGGGAGAATTGGTATAAAGCACCATTCCTTCCTCCACAGGATTATTGCAGGCGGTTATCAATTTGGTCTTTCCCTGCATCTCCACTACGCATACCTTACAGGCGCTGATTTCGTTGATTCCTTCCAGATAGCACAGATGGGGAATCATAATTCCCACGGACGCCGCCGCTTTCATTATCGTAGTGCCTTCCGGCACGCTGATTTTTTTATTGTCTATTGTCAGTGTTACCATATTGCTGCGCGGCCTCCTTTCAGATTTCCATATCCGTAATGATCGCATCTGAGGCAGCGTCCCGCTTCCTGTGCGGCCTCTTCTTTTGTCATACAGCGTTCAATTTCCTCAAAATCGCACTTCCGTTCGCCGGTTTCCCGTTCTTCCATATTCACCCGGCCGCAGGGTTTCTTATCCGCATAGTTTACCTGCGGGATTTCCACATCGCAGGAAATCACATGATGGTAACCCAGATATTCATCGATATTGGCGGCAGCCACCTTGCCCGCTGCAATGGCACGGATTACCGTCGCCGGTCCCGTCACGCAGTCCCCGCCGGCAAAAATGCCAGGAATATCTTTAACGGAAGCCTCTTCCAGGGCTTCAATCGTTCCCCAGTGCACCGGAACGCCGGAATCCTCGAAATGCCGGGATTCAATACCCTGTCCTACCGCAACTATCACGATATCACACGGTATTCTTTTCAGTTCCACGTCAGCCTGTACCGGACGGGCGCGTCCCCAGGCATCAATCGGCCCGATTATCTGCGGCTGCACCCACAGGGCCGCCACATTTCCATCCTCGTCCGCTTCCACTCTCACGGGTGCTTTCAGGCTGTAAAGCTCCGCCCCTTCCGCTATTGCGCCTTCCACTTCTTCCGGAAGCGCCGTCATGTCATTCTGGCGTCTGCGGTAAGCGATCCCCACCGAGCTTGCGCCCAGCCGGAGCGCCGAACGGGTGCAGTCCATAGCGACATTGCCGCCGCCCACGACGATAACTCTTTTTCCTGTAAAATCAGGAGGATTGCCGTCACCGATATTACGCAGCATTTCCACTGCCGAAATAACGCCTTGTGCATCTTCTCCTTCCATTCCAATCTTCTTATCGGTATGGGCGCCTATGGCGATATAAACCGCATCGAAATCTTCCCGCAGACGGCTCAGAGGGATGTCATTCTCCCCATTCCCGATATTCGCATTCGTATGTACCTCCACGCCGGTGGACAAAATGGCTTCGATGTCCTCGTCCAGCCGTTCTCTCGGGAAACGGTAATTAGGAATCCCGTAACGCAGCATGCCGCCCAGCTGGCTCTTCTGTTCAAACACTACCGCATGGTGGCCCATTAATTCCAGATAGTATGCCGCAGACAAGCCTCCGGGGCCTCCTCCTGCAATCGCAATTCTCTTTCCGGTAGACGGAGCCTTCGGCGGTACAGGCACGGTATTGGCCGGGGCATTATCCACAGCCATCCGCTTCAGCCCCCGTATATTTACGGAGCTGTCAATCATATTCCTGCGGCATCTGGCTTCACAGGGATGCTCACAGATCAGGGCGCATGCCGTAGGGAAAGGATTGTCCTTACGGATGAGGGAAACTGCATCCGCATATCTTTCTTCTCCCACCAGGGCAATATATCCCGGTATGTCCACACCGGCCGGACAGAGCGCCACGCAGGGCACCGGCTGTGTGATGGAATAAGAGCATTTTCCATGCTCAATATGGTAAACATAATCATCTCTGCAGCCCTGAAGCCCTGCCAGAACCATGTGGGCAGCTTCAAAGCCAATCGCGCAGTCCGCGGAATCCGTAATATTATTCGCGGTTTCCTCAATAAGGGCCAGCGTATCCATAGTGGCTGTCCCGTCCAGAACCTGCTCCAGCAGATTCTGAAGCTGCAGGAGGCCTACACGGCAGGGCACGCATTTGCCGCAGGTCTGTGCATGACACAGCTTCAAAAAGGACAGCTGCAGATCGACCGGGCAAAGCCCCGGCGGGCTGGCAACAATATGACGTTCCAGATCCTTGTACAACCGTTCCACAGTTAACTGGACCCGGTCAGGTGTACTGATTTTTAGTCGGCTCATTAAAATGTAACTTCCCCTTTCCTTCTCGTTTTCCGTACTGTCTTCAGCCTTTTGGGAGAGCTTTTATCAATCCCATTATACCGATGCAGTCCGGACTGTTCCTCTCAGACAGTCCGGCCGCCTTGTATGCAGCCGGGGCAATAAAAAAGCCGGCTGCATGACTGTTAAAATTATAACATATTTATCTTCATTCGACCAGCATTATTGATTAAAATTATCAATTATTTTTCCGTATTTTCATATATATTTTACAACTCAGAATCTGAATGTATACATAGGCGTACCAATTGTGCCTATCGTATCTGCATGTATATTTGAAAATCATTCATTATAAACAAAACAGATCAGCAAAATACCGGCAGCATATAAATATACTCCGGTATTTCCTGATCTGCTTTTCAGTTTAATCCTAGTGTTTCTGGCCGAATGGAGCGCTAGTATAATACAAAGGGAATGGAGAGCACAATAGAATCACCGGCTTCCCCATCTTCATCTTCCAGTACGGCTGATTTGCTGATCATATAATTTCCGGGATCCAGCCCTTCGTAAATCACGCTCAAATCCATTTTCTGCTCTGTATTTCCTCCCGGCAGGATCACATTTAAAATATCATGCCAGCCTGTATTTTCCTTCATTGGAACAAGCCGGTATTCTCCCCCTTCTTCCCTGAGCAAATCATAAGGATCTCCAAAGGTCAGATTTTGATTCGATAGATTTTCTATTGTCATTATCAGTACCGGTTCCTTCACGGAATATACTTCTTTATCCAGTTCCATACGGACAGGCAGGTTATCCGTCCGTTCCGGTTCTGATTCTTCGCCTGTTTTTTCAGGCTCTGCATCTGGTTCCGCCTGCCCCGGAATTCTGTTTCCTTCCGAATCCAGCGTGTATATTTTTTCCTCTCCAGCCTCTATTGTAATCCCTCTCCCCATATACGAAGAAAGCAGTCTCTGCAATTCCATCATTTTATCTTTATCGGCAGAATATGCATACAGCGGGCCAAAAATGGCCTCCGCATCACTTCTGTCATAGGTGACACGGTATTCTTCCGCTCCCTTTTCCACTGCATAGCTGATTTTTCCGGCATTTTCTATGGAAGCAAAGAGCAGAACCGCATTGGAAAAGCTCCATTCCTTTCTTGGCATATCCGCATTTTCCCTGAGCCCGTACACCATAATCAGTTCGTATGGCTCCTGCGTCGTCTGCAATTCCATCTTCCGGTATTCCAGCGTCTCCGGAACCGGCAGCATACCAAACAACGCCGCATCCCGGATGTGATCTCCTATATACGGATTCCTTTTGTCCGACAGCCCGGCCGCCAGCGCTTCTCCTTCCAGAGGCCCTGCCGTCATGCCGCCTTCTTCCTCCTGTGCTTCCCCCTCTTTGGCAGACGGCGAAGTAAGAAGCACCGCCCCTGCCCCCACAACCAGAAGCAGCGCTGCCGCACACAGCCATACGGATGGCTTTCGGAAACTGAGGATATGGGAAATACGCTTTTTCGTATTGCTTTCCCCGAAAGCCGCAGGCAGCATATACCCCATACCATTATTACGAAGCCCCAGGCGCAGAAGGGTCTGCGCATATCCCGCGCGTTCCTGTGCATTCATATTTTTTAACACTCTGTCATCACAGGAGCGTTCCATGTCCTCCGTCATAAAACGGAAAAAAAGCCAGGACAGAGGATTGAACCAGTGAAGCAGCACCGCCAGAAAACAGACCGGCTTTATAAGATAATCCCTGCGGCGGACATGCTGATATTCATGCGCCAGGACATGCTGTCTTTCTTCCTCCTTCATTCCGGCGGGCAGATAAATCACAGGCCGCAGAAGGCCCAGCAGAAAAGGGGAATCGATTTGAGGGCTTTCGTAAACACGGGCCTGTCCCTTTCCCGCAGGATACAGGACAACAGCCTCCGCCACCTGCTTTTTCAGCCGAAGGAAAGAACGGAACGTGAACGCAAGAAAAACAAGCATTCCCGCAATCCATACCGCCGCACAAAAACCGACCAGCAGCTTCCCATAATCCACCCCCATATTTCCTGCCGCAGCCGGGATTTTACGAATCACGCTGTCCGCAGGCAGTGCGGCGCTCACTCCTGCATAAACATTTACTCCGGCAGAAACAAAGGACTTATAGGTCACCGCATCCCCTCTGACAGGAATCAGGCTCACCGCGGATTCCCATGTGAAGGGGCACAGGAAACGCAGGAATACCATGAGCCACAGCGCATAAAAATACCCTGCGGGCACCTTCCTGAGCACAGCCCGAAGCAGCAGGACCACGCAGCCTGCAAAGGATGCGGCAAGCGTCATGTTTACAATCTTCGGCAGCATTTGAAGCATATCATACATAATCAGGACTCCTTTCCGGCTCTGCAAAAAAATCCGCTCTTTCAGCCCTTTTCATTCTCACCGGCGCTGGCGGCATCAATCAGCCGTTTTAACTCTTCCGCCTCCTGCCGGGTCAGTTTTTTATCCTGGAGAAAGGAGGCGACGAAAGCAGGAAGCGAATTACCGAAGCTTCTGTGCAGCAAATACTCACTCTCCTGTCTGCATACGGCATCCTTCTTAATCCGTGCGGTAACCGTGGCATTCTCATTCTTAAGGATCCCCTTCTCGCACAGCTTTCTCAGCACGGTATAGCTGGTGGCCTTTTTCCACCCCAGGTTCTCCTGGGCAAGCCGGATCAGCATCGTGGAATTTATCGGCTCATTGTCCCAGACTAATTCTGCAAATCGATATTCTCCATCCGGTATTCTCGGTATTTCCATGGGTTCCTCACTTTCTGCGTCAGATATTCCTTCCTGAAACGCAAATAAGGTTTATTACTATAAACCTAGTTTATAGTAATAAACCTTATTTGTCAATTCTTATTCAGCAGGTTTCCGGAAAGTTAATGGAGAACCTGCTTCTGAAAGCGGAGGGGGATTCCCCTTCCGCGCTCTTGAACACTTTGGTGAAAACCCGGTAATCCCTGAAGCCTGTTTCTCCCGCTATTTCCGTAATACTCTTTCCTGTAGAGGCAAGCAGCGTCCTCGCCTTGTCCATGCGCAGCTTTGTTAAGTAATCATGATACTTCATACCCAGTTCATTTTTAAACAGCTGACTGATATAGGAAGGATTCAAATGGAATTCCTCCGCCAGTGTCTGCAGGGTAATATCCTCAGAAAGATGCTCCTGAAGGTAGGCCGCCAGCTGATATACCGGTTTTTCCGCACACAGGCCTGTCTGCGGGCATTTGTTCTGTATCAGCTTCAGCTTTATTCTTTCAATCACTTTTCCGAACTCTCCGAAATCCACAGGCTTCAGAATATAATCCATGATCTGAAGGCGCAGCGCCTCCCGGCAGTATTCAAATTCATCATAGCCGCTCACTATGACACAGGCGCATTCCCCGTTCTGATCTCTGATTACCCGAAGAGCTTCCAGCCCCGACATAACAGGAATATTGATATCCATGATAATAATATCCGGCTGGTACAATTTGGCCTGGTTCACAGCCATTACCCCGTCCAGGGCCTCACACACCACCTCACACCCATATGCCTTCCAGTCAAACAGTCTTTTAAATCCTTCCAGGATTGTCACCTCGTCATCCACCAGCATTACCTTCAGAGAATTTCCCATACCGGCCTCCCCTTTTTTTCCCTGCGCAAGGTACCATAAAGCCCATGGCCGCAAAGGGCTCATGGGCTTATTCTTTATGCCTCCCGCATCAGCGTTACTTTTACAGCTCCGGAAGAATGTCTTCCTTCCAAGGATACCTCTACAACAAACTCAAGCCTTCCGCCGTCATAAAGATCGGTGTTGAATGCAATCTCCGCTTCGGCTTTGGAGCCATACAGATTATTTAATGGAAGGGTATAGCCTTTTCCATTTAAGAGCTCCACTCCCGACGGCATATAAACGTTGATCTTCGCCCACTGCTGCTGCCTCATGGTATGGGAATTCGTCACAGTCACTTTTATTTTTCTGGTTTCCCCGGATTTAAAGAAGATGGAATCCTCATAATCCACCATGATGTTAAAGGCCGGGAAGGAATATCTCACCACATAAGGCGACAGGCTGCACAGATCCTTCACAGGAAGCGCTTCGTCCTTGCCATTTCCGTTGATTTTCGGAATGTAATCGGAGGTTCTCTTGCAGTAGAGTTCGTTTCCTTCCTTACAATCGATGGTCATTCCTCCGTCCGCAAAGATATCACAGATATCCTGGCCAAGGAAACCGGGCGCCGCGCGCATCACTCGTTCCGTAAGCTCCGTAACCGTGGAGGGCACCCAGATGCCTCCGCTTGTCTTGTCGATGCAGAGTGTGGCTATCTTGTCATCCAGAGGCGCCGTCCATTTTTCAGGAAGCCCTGACGCACCGGCGATAATTCCAAGAACAGCTCCCAGGGTGGCACAGGTACAGTCCGTGTCCTCTCCGCAGGCCACCGCCATGCAGAGGCTCTTTCCAAAATCCTCTTCTCCATAAAGCCATCCGGCAATGGTAAACGCCACATTCTCCGGAGCATCAAAACCGGGAGCACCGATTTCCATTCCTTCATTTCCTTCCGCAGGAATATCCTGAATCGTTCCGCTCTGAACCCCAAAGGTACCTGGAGCCGTATTATGAATCTCCTTGCGCGCCTCCGTAAATTCCACATGATTGTCATAGCATTCCATGGCTTTGCGGATTGCCGCCGTCGTTTTGCTTTCCTCCGGTATGTAAGACAGCGCGATATCAATCAGCTTTCTTTTATCGCTCTCAACAAATGCCGCGCTCTGCAGGGCCGCGAAGAAAATCTCCCCATACATGCCCTCCCCTTCATGATCCACGATGGCATCTTCATAGGCATAACGTGCCGCCAGCTCGGGATTTCCGGGAGCCAGGCAGGCCCATATTTCCGAACGGATATAACAGCCGCAGCTGTCTTTGTAAGTATTGTCAATCAGCCCTGACAGAGGCGGCTGCAGCCCTGCGCGCAGATTCGCCTTTCCCGTTCCGTATTCCACCCAGTTGGGAATACAGTAAGAGAGCCAGTACTCTCCCAATATGGAGGCATTCACATTCCTGCCATAGCGCTCCACCGCCGCCAGCCAGATAATCTGCAGATCCAGATCATCGTTGGGCGGAGGCCCCATGGACAGATCCTGCGTATAAAAGGAAATGTCATTCACCTGTCTCTTTCCCTCAAACGGCGCCCCCAGCACACCGCCGATGTTTTTGCCGGCCCAGCAGCCCATAACCTTGTCTTTGTAGGTTGCAAAATCCAGTTTTCTCATTTCAAACCCTCTCTTTCTACATTGCTCTTAATTATTAATGTCACCGTAACTCCGCCTTCCGGGTTATCCTGATAGGACAAACCTGCGGTGTCCGGATAAAACATCTTCAGCCTTCTCTGCACATTGACAATGCCTATGTGCATTTCCTCCGTACCTGTTTCACAGGTATCATCCCCTGCATTCTGCAGGACATTTTCCAGCAGGCTCCGGGTTCCCGGAGAGAATCCTGCCCCATTATCATAGATACGTATAACAATATTTTCACCATCCGTCTCATCCCTGCTGACCGAAAGCCGCACCGTCCCCCGATAGCCCACTCCCCGCAGCCCGTGCATGACACTGTTTTCAACCAGGGGCTGCAGAATAAAATTAGGCATTTCCACATCCAGAAGCGACTCGTCTATTTCATATTCACAGTTCAGGAACGGGTACCGGCAGCACATCAGCTTGAGATAAGCCTGTATCAAACGGATCTCATGGCTTACCGACACCATCTGGCTGTCCGCCTTCACACTCAGCCGGAAAAAATCAACCATCTGCATGATCATGGCGGATACCTCCTTATCTCCGTTCAGTTCCGCCTTAATCCGGATGGTATCCAGCGTATTATAAAGGAAATGAGGGTTGATCTGGTTTTTAAGATAGAGCAGGGACATCCTCTGCTGCTTCAATTCCGCCTCCTTGAGACGTACCTTCCCTTCATATTCCGATTCTATCAGCTGGTTAATGATATCCATCATTTTATTGAAGGACGCCACAAGCCTGCCCGTTTCATCCTCTGAGGCAACCACAAAACGCATCCCCATGTCATCCTGGTTAAAATGTGCCATTGAATCTGTCAGTATGGTAAGAGGCCGAAGCATTTTCCTGGTTCCCTGGAAAGTCATGGCTACGGTGATTCCCAAAATCACAAGGAAAACAGCAACCGTAACACCGATGAAACGCATGGCATCCTTCCAAATAAGAGCGATCGCCCTTCTCGTCACCAGTATCATACCGCTGTATTGGGATTTCTGGTAGGTAACCAGACAGTCCGTTCCTCTGATCCGTTCCCGGAACACCCCCTTCTCCTCATTCATCCGCAGATAGATTTCCGGAGAAGCATCCCTTATATTTTTCCCCAGGTACTCCGCCTCCTCATCGCAGACAATGTCCCCTTCCTCTGTCAGAAGCGTGTATTCCACTTCCTTATCCAGATATTCGTTCAGGACTTCCCTGATATTTTCCATAGTGGTGATCAGAAGGATGTGCCCAATCGGTTCATTCGGGGAAAAGCTTTTGATCTCCCTCACCAGATAGATACAGTGTCTGGTATATTCATCTTCCAAGTTTCTTGTACTGTAGCGCATGAAATCCGGCTGCACCCCGACCACCAGACGGCAGCCAGACACGCTTCTTTCCTTGCTCTCCCATTCTTCCATCCGTTTCAGAAATACGGACATATCCATATTTCTCCGCATGGACGGATCCAGGTTATCCTGCCAGAAGACCAGGGAATCCAAATCAAAAATGTAGACCGAATTGATATCCTCCCGTATGGTGATAAGCGAGGTGTAAAGCTTCCTCAGATATTCCACATTATCCAACTGCTCCGCATACGCAAAGGAATCATAATTTTTCAATATTTCCTGGGTCCTCTCATCGGAATAGGTCATGAGTGAAACCCTCCCCATATCCTTCAGCTTATTGTCAATGGAGCTCAGGGTATTGGAAATATACACATTCATTTTCTGTTTTTCATTTTCCAGGGTAAGCTGATAATTGATCGATACCGTAGTCAATATCAGACTGATAAAAATCAGCAGAATGATCCCTGCATTCATCACTGTAATTTTAGTACTCAGGCTTTTGCGTATCCGGAAAATAAAAGGAACGCCTTTCATAATGGGAAAATCCTCCTGCCTTTCCCGGCGGCATACCAAGCTGCCGGGATTTCCTGTCAATTGCTGTCTATCCCTTTATGGCTCCCTGTGTCAGCCCCGCTATCAGAAACCGGGATCCGAATACATAAAATACGGCAATCGGGCTCAGGCAAATCACCAGCGCCGCATACATCACCTCCAGCGGAAAACCCTGCACCCCCGCTGTCTGCGTAAACCGCAGAGGAACCACCGATATCGGCTGCAGGGAAGTGTCATTAATAAAAATCATGGCCATCTGCAGCTCATTCCATGCGGAAAGGAAGGTCTGAATCAGCACAAAGGCCAGTCCCGGAACCGCTATCGGCATCATAATGCTTATGAATATCCGCCCTTTTCCCGCCCCGTCAATCCTGGCCGACTCCATCAGTTCATTCGGCAGTGCGTCAAAATAATTTTTAAGCACCATCAGGTTAAAGCAGCAGTTCAGCGTGGCATAAGGAAAAATCAGGGAAAAAGGTGTATTATTTATTTTAAGCCCTTTTACGATTTGAAACAATGGGAAAATAAGCGCTGAAGTAGGAATCATCATTCCGGTAAGAAGCATATAATAAATAGCCTTTTTAAACGGAAAATCCAGCTTGGAAAACGCGAAAGCCGCCATAGCCGCTACCGCAGAAACAATGAGCAGCGTACCGAATACTACGGTAATGCTGGTCAGAAAGTTCGGCGCCAGATTCACGGTTTCAAAAACCCTTACATAATTATGCAGGCCTTCCCCCTTAAAAGAACGGATAAGCATCAGAACCAGGGGAAACAGAAAAAGCGCCGTTGCCAGGATACAGATCAGCTGTCCTGCTATTTTAAAAAACAAAGATTTTCTCATCAGCCCGCCAACTCCTTATCCTTATCATTCCGATAATAAAATTTCAGCTGTATCAGCGTAATCACCATGGCTATCGCAAACATCACCATTACAATTGCCGATGCCGGCCCCTGCTTGAACAGATTAAAGGACTGCTTGTAAATATAAGTGGAAAAAAACTCCGTGGCATAATTCGGGCCCCCTCTGGTCAGCACATAAGGAAGATCAAAACATTTCAGCGATCCCAGCATTCCCATGATGAACAGCGTATAATGGGTTCCTCTGAGAAGAGGGAAGGTGATCTTGGCAAACTGCTGTATCTGCCCTGCTCCGTCGATGGTTGCCGCTTCGTACAGGTCCTGGGGAATGTTCAGCATATTTGCGTAATACATCAGCATACTGTATCCCGTCCACTGCCAGATATTCACAAAAATGATACAGGCAAGCGCCCATTTCGGATCGGCCAGCCACTGCTGGCACAGGCCATCCAGATGCAGGAAACGCAGAAATACATTCAGGTATCCTCTGTTCGTTTCAAAGATTTTCGAAAAAATATTTCCGACAATCGCAGGCGTTGCTATTACCGGTATATAAAAAATGATCCTGTAGAAAGATGCAAATTTTAATTTTCTTATGAAAAAGTCGGCAAATACCAGACCGAAGAATGCCTGAATAATAATCGTAAACAAAGCGAAAATAACAAAGTTTCTGATGATTTTCTGCATGATGGGATCCCGGAGCACATTTTTATAATTTTCCAGTCCCACAAAAACCTTGTCGATATTGATACCGTTCCATTCATAAAAGCTGATATAAAAGTTATAGCAGATAGGATATACAATAAATATCAGAAAAAGGATGACGATAGGCAGGATAAACAAATACCCTGAACAGGATTTCTTTTTCATGGCTCTTCCCTCCTTCAGGAGGACGCCCCTTCCCGTCTTCTTCGCGGTAAAGGACGCCCTCTTTTTATGGCACAACCGCATATTGCTGCTTATTTTATCTGGCCTGTGCCTGGGAAGCCGCTTCAATTGTCGCCGCCGCTTCTTCCGGTGTTGCATCTCCCAATGCGAGGACGGTCAGCTGATCACTGATAACCTGCTTCAAATCCGCATAGGCCATTTCCCGGTATCCGCCCAGGTTATTCTCTGACTGTTCCACAATGTATGCCAGGTTATCCAATCCATCCTGATTCATTCCCTCTACATTCAGCTCCAGATCCTTTCTGGAAGGACAGTATGAAAAATAGCGGTTAATCAGAATATCCTGCCCTTCATGAAGCATGAAGTCAATGAAAGTCCAGGCAGCCTCCGGATTTTTGGTATTTTTATTCATACACAGACAGACATCCACAGATGCCGTTACCGGACATACCTTGCCGTCATTATTCCAGTCAATAAGGAAAATATCATGATCCGCCCCTTCCGAGTTGAAAACCCGGTTCTGATCCGGATCCCCGCTCACATAAAAGCCTGCGGACCAGGAGCCATTCTGAATCATGGGTATGCTTCCTTCCTTTTCAAAGAGGTCGGAGGTATCATTATAAACGCCTACCCCAAGCGCTCCGTCCTGGAAAATTCCTTCTGTAAAGCAGGACTGCCAGATGCGGAAGGATTCCACCAAATCAGGATCCGTAAAGGGTGTCTCCCCTTCTATGGCAGAGTACAGCTTTTCCGGATTGATATCATTTGCCATACTCATCCAGGTATCAATATTAATCCATGCATCCTTAGCTCCGATAGTCAGCGGATACTGTCCGTTTTCACGGAGTACCTTCGCGCATTCCTTCAAGTCATCATAAGATGTAGGCACCTCCAGACCGTATTCCTTCAGCATATTTACATCCGCCCAGGTAAAGCCTGCATAGGTAAGGCCAAGCGGAAGACCATAATAATGGCCGTCTTCATTCAGAAGATCCATACAGAAGTCCATGTACTGATCCTTCCAGTCGCTTCCCCAGGACTCTTCCGCATAGCTCGTTAAATCCATTTCAAAATCGCGGAATTCCTTGATCGTCGCGCCGGTCTGCATTCCGAATACATCCGCTCCCTCTCCGCTGGCTAAATCAATTTTCAATTTTTCCACATGATCGGTATAGGGCATGTATACATGATTCACTTTGATATTCGGATACTTTTCCTCAAAAGCTGCGATTACCTCATCAATAGCCGCCCCTTCCCCTGGATTCCAGGTCTGAAAATTAATAGTGACCTGTTCGCCGGTACCGCCCCCTGTTGTTTCTGCATTTCCGGAATTATCCGCCTCCTGTACAGCTTTGGTATCCCCTGTGCTTCCGGTTTCCGCAGCGCCCTTTCCGCCGCAGCCCGCCAACAGAGACACTGCCAAAAGAGCCGCTAACCCAATACTTACAGATTTTCTCTTCATAACGAATCCCTCCACAATATAAATACGTTTTTTGTTAACAAGCTTATTATATAAATTAAAATTGTGCAAATATACTTAATATTTATTGCAGAATGTGTTATTTTTTTAGTTTTGTATATCCTATCATATGGCTTTTTGGGTTTATTCATTATTATGTTTCTAAATATTGTTACTTTCGCATTAATTATGCGCATTATACACAATCTGCATGGCATAAACCGGTCAAAAAAGCCAGCCGTTCCAACCCGGCTGGCATATACAGCAATTGCTGTTCTTTATTCACCTTGGAATTACAGGAGAAAACCCCTCTATCCGTAGTATTCTTCCCACTGTTCATCACTCAGCCTGTCCGTATACCAGACCGGCTCCACATTCTTCTCTGACGGTATCACGTGATTGGATACATATTGAAAACTGCCGTCTTCCAAAAGACGGATTACCACTTCATGGGAAAACGCCCGTGCAAGATGCTCCTTCGGCCATACCGCATTCACAGTCAGCCTGATTGTTCCATCCGGTTTTTCTTCACAGGCCGTCACCTCAGGATAAGGCACACCGGGAATGGGGGCAAAATCGTATTGGCCTCTCGTACGGTATTGATAAGCCTTATCCTGATCCAGATAAACCGTACTCCTCCTCAGCGCCCGGCTGTCTATCCTGAAAAACGTCATAAATACGCCTTCAAAAATTTCTTCCGGCACCTGATAAGCCTCACTGTCAATGGCGGCGGCAAAAGGCCCGCTGCCATACTTCATCTGATACATCCGTTCATACAAATCATAGAAATTCAGTTCCCCGAAATTTTCTTCACTCCAATCGGAAGTAAACATGTTGTTCAGCCCATAACCCACAGGAAGAATATACCTGTCGTTCAGCTCCCGGAGATCCGGATCCAGGGGATCCACACGGACAGCCGTATACCCCGGAGCACCATCAAATCCCGGCGGGCAGTATTCTTCAAAAAACAGATATCCGTTATCTTCATACGTCCATGAATAGGCCTGATACGTATTTTGATAGCTTACATCCGGATTCTCGTCCTTCCAATTCAGCACAAGCCTTGTAACATCCACCTCTCCTCCGGCAGTATCCAGTTCATTGCGGATTAAATCACCGTTTTCCATCACAATAAAAAGCGTCGTCTTTGCTTCCTGCTTTTCCTCAACCTTACCGCAGAACTGTTTTATAAGCCCGGAGTTTACCATGTCAATCTGATTCTCCGTATCCACTGCGGCATATCCGATTTCACCAAGGCGGCCTATGAGTTCCCTCACCAGTTCCTGATTGTCTGTCGTATTTTCCTGTACCGTTTTTTCGTAAATATCCCGGCATGATTCAGCTATGTCTATTGTCTCGCTGATCATATCCTTTTCCGAAGCTTCCACTGCTTCCTCCTTATCTGAAACAGATGCGGCAATTTCCGTCATTGCCGAAGGACGCTCATCTATTATTTCTCCTGCTTCCCCTTCTGCATCTGCCCTGCTGCCGCATCCGGCCAATGCCAGTAAGGAAAGTAAAATCAGGAGCTTTTTCTTTCTGTATTTCACTATAAAACCTCCTTTTGTCCCTGCTTTTCACTGGTTATACATAAAAGATGTCTGCCCGGACAAAATGCACGGCCAGTATCAATACAAATACCCTTCATATCTTACATCTGTAATATTTATAAGTCAAGTCTGCGAAAGTCAAATAAGCCAGCCTTCCCCTATTTTACACTGCCTTTTTTCGCAGAATCCAATAAATTAACCGCACCGGATTTACAGTTCAAAAAACGGGGAGCCGCTCCCTGATTTCTGCTTCCATATATATAGGGATTCTCGACCTGCTGTCCTTCCCTCCTGTCCTGATGTACAGACCTCCGCTGTCCTCCAGACAGGCAACATCCTTTCTGGAACAGTTCAATTCCCTGCACAGAAGCTTGTCCAGGCGCATCGGAATTTCATAAGGATTGTGTATGGAAAGGATCCTTTCCACGGAAACTATCCTTTCCACGAGAACTGTATTTTCCGCAGAAATCATCCTCTCTGCAGAATCTATTGTCTCACCAACATCTTTGGCCTCATGGAACGTTTTCTCCACCATAAACGGTACCTGTCCCCATAATGCCTCCGCCTTATTTCTGCTGAGAATTTCTTTCCGACAGCCGAATTCCAGGGCTGTATCCGCATCATTTTCCAGAAACCGGTTATACAAATCCTGCCCAAGCATTCCTGGTGCTGTTCTTGTATAAATATCCATATTCCAGCTTGTATCACATTTTTCACAGCGGTATATCAGCCACACATCCAGTTTATTTCCATTGGCATTCATCCGGAAGTTTCCGCTGCTTCTGAATATACTGCTTTTCCGGCAGCCGGAACAGTTCCTGCGTATAGCAGGGGCTTCTCCCGGCAGAATGGTCCATTCCTCTTTCTTTATATAGCTCATCTGCAACTCCTGTTTCTATTTTTTGCGATTAGAAACTGCAGAAGCTATTCTCACTATCTTTATATTTACTGACTGGAATGCCTTCCTCATTCTGAGTGAAAGCGCCATATATTATAATTTCATGCAATAGCCTCTGCTACGCACAAAAAATATCTTTCATCATAAAGCTGTCCTCCCTCTTCGGAAGAATTCAGTTCGTTTTTTCTGTATCTTCTTCCCTGTATTTGCCGGCTGATTACAGGATAACATAATTTTACCTCAACTTCTTCCTCACCTATTTTTAAGAAAAAAGAATGAGAAAAAGGATTCCCGCCTGCGAAAGGCTGTGGAATCCTCTTCCTGTGCTTATTTTCTTTTTTCATTCGCAATAATCCTCTGGATGCTTTTATCTGAAAGGAAATATTTGCCGGAAAGCATTTCCGTATTCATGCCGTTTTTGTAATCAGCATAAATCTTACGGTTGCGTTCTTCCATTTCCCGCCGGTAATCCGTGGATTCTCCCCAGCTTTTCCTGTTCTCTTCCTTTCTCGGAATATAAATATATTCTCCATCCACATATTGCTGTATCAATGCCACCACCTCGGGCGGCAATATTTTCACTGCCTTTCTGTAGCCCATTCTGCCCTCCTAAAAATATGAATTCAGGATAAGCAAAGGCTATTACGTATCTATTCACGAAATCTGCAATAGCCCTTGCTATGCAGAAGTTATATCTGTAGTCATAAAATTACCACCCTCCTCTATTACAAATACCTAAACAAAGACCTGCCCTGTCTTACCGGAACATAAAACCCAGGCAGTTCAGCAGCTTTTATCATTATATATCGTAAATGCACCTGCGTAAAGAACGATATTTTACCCGTCTTAAAGATTTCTCCCATGATAATAGCCAGGGCACTTCATTTTTATTCTGCTAAAACCCGGCACAGTTTCTTGAAAAAGGATATGCCATAATAAAGAAATGTGCGGTACCCTTCCAGCTTCAGTTCCGCGTCATACCGCTTCTCCCGAATCTGGCATAATGCCTCCCGGGCACTGACTTCTAACTGTGCAAAGGAATCCGCTGCCTTCAACTCAATAATAACCGCAACCCCTTCATAGGGTGACGACAGCAGGAGAAGGTCGCTCCTTCCCAGGCCACTTTCCCGGTTCGACTTCAGCGTATACCCATCCATCATTTTCAGCAGTCCGGCAAGAAAACCATGGTAATAATCTTCCTTGTAATCATAAAAACTGATCGTCTCCATCAGGTTCTTTGATATCTCCCGTTCCACCTCACCGGTTTTCTTCTGCAATATTCCTCCGTACAACGCAGAAAAATCCTTTTTCTTTATACTCTGGTTAAACCAGTCTAAGATTGTATTCCGGTATATCAGCTTTACCTCTGTGTTGGGAATCGCCAGTGTCAGGTAAACCGTCTCCCCGTCAAATCGTTCAGACAGCTTTTTAAGATAACCTGTAAAATACAGAAAATTCCACAGATTATCCTCCGTTTTATAAACCTCGTCATAAGTGATATCCTCATGCACCGGTTTTTCTATGTTTCCTCCCGCAATCAGTTCTTCCATTTCTTGTTTTATGCTGCCGTCCGCCCGTTCTACCAGTTCCCGGACAATGCTGTTGGAGGATGTATTTGCCCAGTAGGGCTTCGGGTATGCACCCTTGTCAGCCGACACCGCTTTCACATAATTTATGACACTCCACGGATTATATACTTCTGTCTCACCGAAGCAGTATCCATCATACCACTGCTTTACTTCGTCGTTCCTGCCTTCAATCCCATAGTCACAAAGCATGTTCTCTACCTCCTTGGGGGTAAAGCCGAAGTACTCTGCATAATTTCTATTCATTATGGAAATTACATCCAGGTTATTCAGTCCTGTAAAAATACTCTCCTTTGTAATACGTAAGCATCCGGTAATAACTGCAAATTCCAGGTTCGGGTTCGTTTTCAAAGCTGATTCGAACAACGATCGGATAAAATCCGTTATTTTGTCATAAAATCCTTTAAAATAAGCATTCTCCAACGGTACGTCGTATTCATCCAGCAGAATTATTACTTTTTTTTGGTATACTTTCTTTAAACATCTTGTAAGGAACTCCAGAGCCGTAGCATATTCAATCGATGAAGCCTTTTTCCCTCTTATGCGTATATACTGTTCTTTTTCATCCAAGGATAAAGTGTCACCAAGTATTACATAGCTGTGCCGATCAAATTCTTTGGATATTTCATTGACTATTGCACCATAGGCCATTTCAAAATCCGGCTGTTTCGCAGACTTCAAAGAAAGGCTGATAACCGGGTACTGTCCCATATACTCAAGATAGCTGTCCCCCGCCTTCATAATCTTCAGTCCGGAGAACAAGTGTCGGTTATCTGTAGCTTTTGCAGTTTGGCAAAGGTTCTTTTCAAAAAAATACCGAAGCATGCTCAGTTCCAGGGTTTTACCAAATCTCCTTGGCCGGGTGAAAAGGCTTACTTTCCCTCTATTATCCAATAATTCCTTTATGAACAGCGTCTTATCGATATAATAGTAATTTTCAACTAATTCCTTAAAATCTTCTATTCCTATAGGTAACGGCTTATACATCGGATACCTCTCTTTCTCTGCTTAGATTATATCCTGTTTAATCATTATCTGCAATATTTCCCTCATTCAGCTCTGCAACAGAAGGACACTGTTCATTTTCCTACCACCCCCGGCCCCGGTATTCCTTAGGCGACATCCCCACTGCCTCATGAAAAACACGGTTAAAGCTTCTTTGGCTTTCAAAACCGGCATCCTCCCATATTTCCGTCAGCGGTTTCCTCGTGGAACGGATCTGCTGCGTGGCATATTCCAGCCTGATCCGGTTCAGGTACTCACGGAAATTCATCTGCAGCCGGCTGGAAAAGGTATGGGACAAATAGTATTTATTCACATGCAGATTCCTTGCCAGTTCCTCCAGGGACAAGGGTTCCTGAAAATGCTCCATCACATACCTTACCAGACGGTATGTGAGATCCATATCCTCCGGTCTTTCATCCTCGCGGAGCTCAAACCGCGGGAAAAGGCTTGCGAGAATCACCTGAATCCAGGCGATACAAAGTTTATCATCCTTCTGTACATCCCCGCTGCATAAACGCCTGAATGCCAGCCTCGCATCCGGCGGAATATCTTTCTTTTCCAGAAACGGATTCTCCGGATAATATTTCTGGATAGTCCTCCCATACGTACCGGACATAGCCGTACTGAAAATAAACAACAGCGCCCTGCTATTATCCTCCGAACGATAACTGTGCACCCGTTCCGGGAAAATCACGGCGCATTCCCCTTTGCCGACCAGGTGGGTTTCTCCCATGACAGAAACCTGGACTCCGCCTTCCAGGCAATACAGCACTTCTACATCATCATGCAGATGGGCCGGGAAATTCATATTGTCCGATACTCCGATCTGCAGTTTACCGCTTCTTTTTTCATAAAAAGGATTCATACAGGCTCCTGTTCCGATCAGAAAATCCCGAAAATTTCATTTTATCCGGTTTCTTATTCCATCACAGCAATTTATGGCCACTTCTATTTGCATTATGGCAATCATTATACGCCCCGGCCTGCTATAATACAAGCACAAAGAAGAAAGAACTTCTCCGCAGGAGACAGAAACTCTTCTTAAGAGAAAAGGGATTCCTTATATGAGGAAGAAAGGAGCATTCAAATGACAGATACAAAAAAGGTATTGATTTTCAAAGGCGGCTGGGACGGCCACGAACCGGATCTGATAGCGGAAAGATTTGCCGGTATTATGGAGAAAAACGGTTATTCCTGTGTCATTTATGACAATCAGGAGGTAATGCTTGATCTGGAGCTTGTAATGAGCCAGGATTTAATCATTCCCTGCTGGACAATGGGTGAGATAGATACAAAGGTCCGTGAGAATATTGTTAAGGCTGTTGCTGCCGGAACAGGGCTCGCAGGCTGCCACGGCGGTATGTGCGATGCATTCCGCAATGATGTGGAATGGCAATTTATGACCGGTGGCCAGTGGGTAAGCCATCCCGGCGGCGATGGAATTTCCTATGAGGTAAATATCCGCAAGGGTTCCAGCCCTATTGTGGAAGGCCTGGAGGATTTCCCCGTATGCAGTGAACAGTATTACCTGCATGTGGATCCGGCGGTAGAGGTACTGGCAACCACCCGTTTCCCGGTTGTGCCTTATTATCATATCTCCAATAAAGTGGTTGATATGCCTGTAGCCTGGACTAAATTCTGGGGCAACGGCAGAGTCTTCTATAACTCCCTCGGTCATCACGATGACGTATTTGATAAATCTCCTTCCGCACAGATCCTGATGGAAAGAGGAATGCTGTGGGCCGCAGAAGGAAAACAGTATGCGGCCGAACACGGACTGACTACGGAAAGATTCGAAAACACAGCCAAAATGTACTAAAAAGAGGCTTATCACGGAAAGGAGCTATTATGGAAAACGTCAGAATCGGTATTCTGGGACTGGGCGCAATCAGCGGAATCTATCTGAAAAACCTCACCGGCCTGTTCAAAGAAACAGAAGTTGTGGGCATATATGATTTAATCCCCGAAAAAATGGAACAGGCACAAAAGGAATATGGAATTCCCAAAGCCTACTCTTCTATGGAAGAAATGTTTCAGGATAAGGATATTGAAATCATCCTGAACCTCACACGGCCTTTTGAACATTATGAAACCACGAAGGCGGCTCTTCTGGCCGGAAAGCATGTTTACAGTGAAAAACCTCTGGCTGCCACCTTTGAAGAAGGAAAAGAACTCGTTGCTCTGGCACAGGAAAAAGGCCTTCTGCTGGGAGGCGCTCCCGATACCTTCCTGGGTGCCGCTATCCAGACCTGCCGCAAATTGATTGATGACGGCTTTATCGGCCGCCCCATCGGTGCAACAGCGCAGATGATCTGCCACGGACATGAGAGCTGGCATCCCTCTCCTGAGTTTTATTATCAGTATGGCGGCGGCCCTATGATGGATATGGGCCCCTATTATATGACCGCTCTGGTTAATCTGCTTGGCAGTGCCAAAGGGTTGACCGGCCTGGTCACAAAAAGCTTTGAAACACGTACCATCACCAGTGAACCCAAATGCGGAACCGTAGTTCCCGTGGAGGTACCCACACACGTAAATGGTATTCTCCAGTTTACAAACGGTGCAGTCGCTACAGTTACTACCACCTTTGACGTATATTATGACAGACAGGACAAACTGGAAATCTACGGTACGGAAGGAACCCTCCGTGTTCCCGATCCCAATGGGTTCGGCGGAAGCATTACTCTCCTGCGTCCTGAAGAAGGAAGCTTTAAAGAAATCCCTCTGGTATTTGATTATCAGGATAACAGCCGCGGACTGGGTGTGGCTGATATGGCGAAGGCCCTTCGCTGCGGCCGCGGCTGCCGGGCGGACTGCAGCCAGACTCTCCATGTCCTGGAAATCATGACTGCCTTTGAAAAAAGCAGCCGGGAAGGACACTATATGGAACTGGAAACCTCTTATGAAAGAGGCCCCGCCATGGCCCATAACCCCGTACGCGGAATTCTGGACTGAGGGTTTTCTGAAGATTAATATACAGTACATAAAGAGCCTGTACCACGGTTCATTCCGCGTTGGTACAGGCTCTTTTTCCATTCATTATTCCCAAAATGTTCCTATTCAAACTTTTTTCTTTTCATCATCCATATATAAAGGAAAATTTCTATTCCAGTATATCCTGCAAGCCAGAGAAAATATATTCCGTTTGCCGAAAGAGAGAAATAATCCTCTTTACAGTAATTCACGCTCAGGTCATAAACCGGCGGCAGAATCCAGGTAAGCAGACGTGTGGGCGGGAATTCCTCTCCGATAGGCCCTTTCAGAATAATCACCAGTCCCAGCAGGGCCCCTAACAGCAGGGCCGCTTCTCTTTTTTTGAATAAACGGCTGTTGGCAAAAAGCCCGGTAACTCCTCCGCAGATCCCAATCAGCCAGAAAAGAAAGAAAGCGGATACCAGATCCTCAGGACGAAGCGGCCGCATAAACAGATTCCCCCTGCCTGCCAGATCCACAAGCACAGGATACACTACGCATGCAGCGGACGCTCCGAAGCTTATATAAGCAATCAGGACACATCTTGCGCCGAAAATCTGCTCCTTCTTCTCCGTCTTTATGAATATGGTCTGATCTATCATAGGATAATTGATATCATCATACATAATCCCCACAGAAAGCATCAGCAAGAATACTACCAGCGAACAAATGCTGAAGCTGTCCAGCACATACTGGGGAGCCATAGAATAGGCGAAGCCCAGGTAAAAAAACAGCAGGATAAGCGGAAGGATCATTCTGCTGCTATGGAAATATTTATCTCTTTCAAATCGGAACAATTCCTTCAGCATAACTCTTCTGCCTCCTCATATCTGACTATATGCCATTTTATCTCTCCGAAAAATCGAAATAATTCTTCTGCAATCTGAACATCTGCTTCCAGCCTGCAGAGGCTTCCGTAATCCGTCATCCCATAAAGAGATTCCCCGAACTGCTTCTCAAGCCGTTCTTTTATCTGCCCGGAATCCTCTCCGTACTTTACCAGTAAAATTGCCTTTTTCCTGCGTATGCCGTATACATATGATATCCCATCCTCCAAATGCCCATCTTTGATTTCATAAATACGGTCGGCAAGCTCCTCGATGAGATATGTTTCGTGGCAGGCCATGATAAGAGTCATTCCTGCTGCTTTTCTTTTTTTCAACTCCTGAATCAGCGTCATCTGCGACAGCGTATCCTGCCCGGACAGCGGTTCATCCAGAAACAGCAGCTCCCTTCTTCCCAGCAGAGCCTGTATCACCCCCGCTTTCTGAAGCGTCCCTTTCGAAAGATATTTCATCGGTGTATCCAGCATGGATTCCAGATGAAACTCCCGGAAATAACGTCCCATCTCATCCCTGTTTTCCCTGTCGGTTTCCATACGGTACATATGATCCATAAATTTCTGCAGAGTCATATTTATTTTTTCGTACCGATCCGGGATCAATGCCATCCGTATGCCCGGAGAACAGCTAACCTGACCGGAAGAAGGATTACTCAGACCCGAAAGGATCCGCAAAAGCGTACTTTTTCCGCATCCGTTTACACCTACCAGGCCGATCGCCTCTCCTTTTCCCGCCGATAAACTGATATCCTGCAGCACCGTTTTTCCTTCATACTTCTTACTTACATTTTTTGCTTCCAAAATGCTGTTATTCACAATTCTGTCTCCTGCTGCTCCTGATAAAGCAGGCTTTTAACACCTGTCTTATCAGGAAGCGTTATTTTGTATTTGTTTCGGGAATATCCCAGCCATTTTTCCCCTTGTTCCAATAGCAAATGGTCAGCCCCCTCACCAATTTGGACAATCCTTACATCTTCATAGGTTTCTCCGGGAGGAACGATCACTCCGCCGGTTTCTTTTCCCCGGTAATCAAAGACCTGACACTGCATGGAAGGCTCTTCCTTATTTCCGGACGCACTTCCCATATCTACATAGGGTAATGTCCCAGGCTCATTCGCCGGATTTTTCCATGTGATCTGTACACTATAATAAGCGGTTCCCGGTTCTGCATAAAAACCATTGTATTTGTCTCCTATTTTTTCCACACAGATCTGTTCCATTTCTATAAAGCTCTTATTCTCCGCCAGCCACCAATATGGGCGGTGCTTCAGAATCTGCAGAAACAGATATGGCAGCAGAATGAGAATCAGACACCACAGGAAAGTTATAGCCAGATGCCTTCCTATGTACCGGGTTTTCTTCCTTCTTTCCTCCGATTCCAGCTCAGGATTCATCATCCGCCATGCCTCCTTCCTGCCCATCACCCAGCACAACAGGTATAATACAGCGGTATTTCAGGCGGTCTGCCCCTTCCTCTTCAGCACTTATTTCAACACAGCATAGAATATTCTGTGCGCCTTCCTCTACGAAAAAGAACAGACGCCCCTCTTCGGAAGCCTGCCGCCCTCCAATCCCTCTTAAACCATCGTCCGTGAGAATATTGGTACTGTCTATATTAAGCTTATTCATCATTTTATCTCTGAAATACGGTTCGGAAATTTCCTTATATACCAGATTTCCCTGAAAATTATACTTCAGGTATACTTTTGAAATATATTCCGGTGTCTGCTTTATTTTTTCTGCGGAGAAATCCAGCATCAGCAAATGTTCAGCCACAGGGCTGTTAAGCCCCCTGTTTGAAGCTCCAAGATCTTCAGCCCCCTTCAGAAGCACAAAAAAACCTCCTGTCGCGGTTCCGTCTCCCTGCTTTCCCTCTATCGTTTCAAAACGAAGGGTGGTAAACTGCCGCAGATATTCCTGCTTCACAGATATGGCCGTTCTTATTATAAATGCTGCCACTGCCAGGGAAAAAACAATACAGTAGATACGGATGATACTGCACCCTCTTTTTATTCCCTTATCTATCTGCCATTCCTTTTTTTGTTCCTTATGATATTCTCCGTATTTATCAAAAAGCATGCCACACCTCCCTGCTTTTTGCAATCCCTATGTTTATTGTACCATAGAAAAAGGAAGAAGTGAGATACTTTTTCAAGGAAGCCGCTTTATTCTATTTGCTGAGAAACCTTTTATAGGTAAAATCAATTAAAAATGCGCCTGTGGGAGCCGTTATCAAAATTGCCAGCACAGCCACTGTGAGGACAATATTTCCGCATGCCAGCCCCATAGCCAGCGGAACCGAACCGATCGCTGCCTGAACCGTAGCCTTAGGCATGTAAGCAAACATACAGAACAGCTTCTCCTTCCTGTTCAGTTCCGTACCCAGCAGGCAGATCAGGACTCCCAGCATACGGAATACCAACACTCCCAGGATCACGGCCGCTGCAGCAGCTCCCGCTCTGAATGCATAAGGGATATCCACCGCCGCTCCTACCAGGACAAACAGGAGAAGTTCTGCCGCCACCCACAGTTTGGAATATTTGGCGGACAGTCTCACCGCAGCTTCCTTTCTTCCTTTCTGCAATGCTATTCCCATACTCATTACGGCAAGCAGGCCGGAGAATCCCACAATGCCGGTCAATGCATGCTCCAATGTCACAAGCAGGAAGGACAGGCTCAGAATAATGATTACCTTGACGCTGTCTCTCATATGGACTTTTCTGAAAAAGACGACAAGCAGCATGCCGCAGAGAATCCCCCCTGCCAGCCCCAGCAGTATGGAAACAGGAATCCGCACGAAATCCCATGCAGAAATACCTCCGCCGCCTGCCAGGCCGGTAAAGGAAGTGAAAAGGACAATAACGAATACATCATCTACGGATGCGCCTGCCATAATCATCTGAGGGATGCTCTTTTGGGTCCCATAGCCCTCCTCCATGAGCTTCAGCATACCCGGTACAACTACCGCCGGAGAAACCGCAGCCACCACAGTCCCCATAACGGCAGCTTCCAGCAGGCTGATTCCAAGAAGCCGGGGTGCCAGAAGCAGCATGCCTGCGATCTCAAAGGCAGCGGGGACAAAACACAGAAGCGCCGCAGGTCTGCCTACTTTCTTTAAATCCTCCAAATCCAGGTTCAGCCCTGCCCTGGTAAGTATGATGATCAGGGCAATCTGCCGTAAATCAGCGGAAATCCCAAGAATGGAGCTGTCAAGCAGGTTCAGGACGTAAGGCCCCAGTAAAATTCCCGTAAGCAGCATTCCCAGCAGCTGCGGCAGATGCAGCTTCCAGAAAATTCCTCCCAGCGCAAGGCCGCATAAAAAAATCAATGCAAGACTTAATAACATGTTTTTTCCTCCCATCTTCCTGTTTTCAACAGCAAAAAAAGCTGATGCCCCTGCGAAATATTTGTCGCAGAAGTCATCAGCTGTCAAGCGGTTTAGGTAATCCGTAGGTATCCGGTACCATGGAAGAACTTCATTTCCAATCTTCAAATACTTTACCATACTTTTTAAGCATATTCAAGAAATAAATGATGTTTTGTTTAACCTTTGTTTAACCGGCAGCAATATATCCTTATCCAATCCGGCAGATTACAATTTACTAAAATCCCCAATCTTTCCAAGGTGTTCTCCCGGAAGAAAATAGTTTTCCGGCGAATAAATCACTGGTTTAATCTTTCTCAGATCAAAAAAATCAAGTGCAAGTATCTCATCGGAAGCGCATATTTTATTGATTTTCGCAAAATAAGTCGTTGTCTCTCCCAGTTCAACCTGGTTAATAACTTCGCATTCATAGGTAAATTTTCCATCGGCGAGCATAGGCGCCTGCACTGTTTCAGCCTGGATAATATCGACATGAAAACTTTCCATGGCTTCTTTCCTATAGGTCTGTCTGTTGCACTGTTCTATAAAAGGAAGCATATCTTCCGTCACCACCGCTGCAGTAAGCTGTTTGGTTCTGGCTATGTTTTTCTTGGTCTGTTTCGTTCCATAAATACTGATAACCAGACAGGCCGGACTTCCCCAGCTATAGCTAACCCAGGAAATAGGTGCAAATCTGGGACTTGTATCTTCATCTTCGGTTCCTATCAAATATACTTGTTGTGTAAAAAAACATGCTTCTTCCGGTCCCATTGCCTTCATATTAGTTTTCCTCCTGTTCTTCTTCCAGTTCCTCCAAAGAAAAAATCTCTTTTATCAGATTATGATAATAATTACCCTTCTCCGCTGTAAAACGCAAGACACAGTAATCCTCATCATCCACTCCCTCAGGATAATATATTTCATCCCCCCGGCGCCATATCCGTTCCCTTGTTTCCCGATCCGTACATACTTCCATTGTTCCGGTAAACATCAGACCCTTGAAAAATCTTTCATTGCAGTAGTAAATACATGCCTTCGGATTCTTCCGGAACTGGCTTACCCGCAGGGAAGAACAGTTTGTGGACATATAATGTATCTTCATACCATCGTGTTCACGGGCGAACATGGCTTTTGTATTGGGATAGCCAGCCTCATCCACGGAGGATACATATACTTTTCCCGATTTTTCCACAAGCCTGCGGATATCATTCTTGACTGACTGCAGCATAGGAATTCCCCTCCTTATTCCTGTGTAAGATTCCGGAGTATTCTCTCCAGAGTCTCTTCAAACTGTTTGATTTCACTGTCGGTAAAGCCCCGGTAAAAACGTTCGTTCATGGCATCGGATACCTGGTTATATTTATCATTCAGCTCCCTGGCCTTGTCCGAAAGGACAATTCTTACCTGTCTGCGATCCTTTTTATCAAAGCGTCGCTCCAGGATACCTTTCTCTTCCATTCTGTCAAGCATTCCTGTCAGAGTGGTCTTGGCCAGTCCGGTCCGCCGGGAGAGTTCCACAATTGGCAGATTGTCCTCCTGCCAGAGTATATAAAGGATGCGCCCCTGAGCGCCGTTAAACTCTTCAATTCCCGCTTCCTGCAGCATCGCATCAAAAACTCTTCCCTGTACCTGCTTTACCTGAGAAATCAGAAAACCTCCATTCGTTGCTCTCACTTCTTTTCCTCCTATATAGGATAGTACTATATAGTACTATTATTGTCAATCACAAAATTCAAATACCCCGCGAAGGCAGCGGGGTATCACAGTTTATTTCATTCTCAGCTTTCAGTCAGCAGAAGCCATTCTTCTAATTTCTCCTCGATCTTCCGTTCTGTTTTCTTCTTTCTGCCTTCCATTTCCATAAGCTTTTCATAATCGCTTCCTGCGGCGGCGAGTTCTTCTTCATACCTGCGTTTTTCTTCTTCAAGCGTTTTTATTTCCTGTTCCAGCTGTCTTTGACGGAATTGGTTTTTTCCTCCGCGTTTTTCTTCCTGTGCAGCCGGATGGACCGGTTCTCTCACAGGGGCCTCAACAACAGTCCGTCGCTCTTCTGAACGGCTGCTTTTTTCCGCCGCATCGTTTCCGCTGCTTCCCGATGCTTCCATTTTGGCTTTTTCATGCCTGTAATCCTCATAGTTGCCCTGGTAGCTGTATACTCCGTTTTCCGTCATTTCCACTATTCTTGTCGCCATTTTATTCAGGAAATAACGATCATGGGAAACGATAAGCAAGGTTCCCTCAAACTGCTCCAGCGCATTTTCCAGGTTTTCCCTGGAGATAATGTCCAGATGGTTGGTTGGTTCATCCAGAATCAGGAAATTAATTTTACCGCTGTTTTCATCGTTTCCTCCGACAGAAGAATTCGATGCATTCTGCGGAGTATAAATCCCTGTCTGCATCAGTTTTGCAAGATATAATCTGCTCTTTTCCCCTCCGGAAAGATTCGCCACCTTCTTAAATACGTTCTCCCCGGTAAACAGGTATCGGGCAAGTTCTTCCCTGGCTTTGCCTTCTCCGATTACCAGCCCGTCCCGGAAGGCTTCTAAAACGCTCACATCCTCCTTCGGGAAATGAACCTGCTGGGGAAGATAGCCGACGGTCACGCTGCCTCCCAATTTGAGGATTCCTTCATCCGCAGGTATTTCTCCCAGAACCATCCTGAGAAGTGTTGTTTTGCCGCAGCCGTTCCTGCCAAGAAGCGCTACATGCTCTTTATAGCGGACATCCATGGTCAGGTTCCTGAAAAGCTGCTTTTCCCCGAAACGCTTTGACACGCCTTCCAGACGAAGGACATCTTTACCGGAACGTTCCCCCTGACTGAAGGCAACCCGCATCCCTGGTCCTTCCTTTTTGGGGCGTTCCACTTTTTCCATGCGATCCAGACGTTTCTGCATGGATGCCGCCCTCTGGAACATTTTTTCATTATCTCCCTGCGCCGCCCAGATACGCATATCTTTTATTGCCTTTTCCATGCTTTTTATCTGCTTCTGCTGTTCTTTATACGCATCCTGCCACAGCTGCATACGGCGTTCTTTTTCTTCCAGGTAGTAAGAATAGTTTCCCAGGTATTCCTCCACCACGCCGTTTTCTACTTCCAGGGTCCTCGATGCCACCGCATCCAGGAAACATCTGTCATGGGAAACCAGAAGCACGGTTCCCCGGTACGCTTTCAGATATTCTTCCAGCCATTGCAGCATGGACATATCCAGATGGTTGGTCGGTTCATCCAATATGAGAAGATCCGGCTGCTGGAGCAATGTTTTTGCCAGGCATACCAGCGTCTTTTCACCTCCGCTGAGTCTGTCGAACTCCGCCTCTAAAAAGCGTTCGGACAGCTTCAGCCCTGTGCAGATTCTGGCGAAGCGATCCTGTGTTTCATAGCCGCCCTCCGTTTCATATTTTGTCTGCAGAGCCATATATCTCTTTAATACTTCATCCATATGGCGGGCATTTTCTTCCGATAGTGTGCCCTCCTCCGCAAGGGCTTCCATCTGTCTTTCCAGACGTTTCATTTCTTCCCGGAGTCCATCCAGCTTTTCAAAAGCCAGACGGCATACCTGTTTTACAGTCATTCCCTTGCTGTATTCCGGCATCTGTTCCAGATAACCCGTTACCGCATTTTTACGAATTGAAATCGTCCCTTCATCCGGCATTTCCTGGCGTGTGATCAGCTTGAGAACCGTGGATTTCCCGCTTCCGTTTTTGCCGATTATGGCGACACGTTCCCCCTCCTGTACCTCAAATGTAATATTCTCCAGGACAAGCTGGGCTCCATAGTATTTTTTTACCTGACTGCATGATACCTGTATCATTTTCATTTCCTCCTTCACCGCATCCGTGGACTTCTCCCCCTGCTTTTCCCATAGTATGCAGCCCCGCCCGCAGGATAAACTGCGCCCCGACGGGCATCCGTCGGATACATGCATCCATCGGATATATACATCTATCAGATGTATGGCAAAAGGCTCCGGCAGTACGTACTGCCAGGGCCTTCCCGCTGTTTTCATGCCCTTCCTTTTTTCCTGAAGACAGAAAAATCGGAACGGTATTTTCTATAACAAAAAAGACCCGGAGAAAAGCAGCCTCCGGATCCGTTCTATCATTTTCTTATGCCCTGCCCTGCACTTTATATCACGGACAAAACATTTATTTCCCATTCAAAAACAGTTCAGTCCAGCCGGTTATCTTACACGGCTGACGTCGGTTACTTTCTTCCAATTATGCAATTTTGGGCAGACTCCACCTGTAACCTGGGAAAATACATGCGTAATTCCTGACAGGGATATCGGTAATCTGTCTAAAATTGTATTATCATGGATACAACCGATCATCTTTTTTCCTTCCTGAATGTTTCTGAATTTCTCTTATCTTATCATGACCTTATCATGAATGCAAGGTATTTTTCATTCTCTCATATATCCTTTCAATATCCTGCTCTTTAAGGAACCGTCTGTTGTGGCGGAAAACATCCGCTACCGCCGAAGACAGCGCATGAACCGGCAGTGAGAAACAATTTTCCCCCATCCATCCCGATGTAAGGAGCACGCCCCGGTTTCCGAAAACCGCAAAGGAATAATAAGGAAGCCAGGGCATATCCCGGAACTCCCATTGCATAACATCCAGTATTTTCTTATTTTCCAGAAAGGGATTGTACAGGTAATTTCTGCAGGCCAGGAGCCAGCCCTCACGGAAGGTCTGTTTCCAGTAGCGTCCCTGGGGATTTCCCGCTATGACACCCTCCAGATTGGCGGAATGTATCACATAGATTCCGGACTCATGAATCATAACCACATCGGCTCCGGCCCGACCGTCTTTTTCCCCTTGCAGGAAAACATTCTTCAGTATTCTTTTATGGCCGGCCACCGGCTCCAGAATACGAAGGACTTCCTCCGTACATTTTTCTTCCCGGCAGAAAGCGCACTCATAGTAAGAGCTGTGGCTCAGGCTGATATCATAAGGGTTATAAGAGGTTCTTTTTTTATAAAACCATATAAAAATCAGTATCAAAAAAAGTATGGATATCATATTCGCCGCCGCATTCCTCCCGCGTTACCGATACAGGACATAATCCTGCATTTCCCTGATAAAGCCTGCTGCTGCCAGCGCTTCAGCCGATTCGGCGGGATATTCTTTCACTACCACTCTTTTTATCCCGGCGAACAAAGTCTTGCCGCGAAAAGCCGCCGCAAAGCTCTGCAGCATTTGTGTTCCCGCTGCCTCATCCCATTCTCCGAATGTACGCAGTGTCTTACCCTGCCGTTCAAAAACCGCCTGCGGCACTCCCGCTTTTATGGCGACCGCCGTTCCCGGCACGTTGGTAAAGCTTCTGCCCTCCAGATGAGGAATCACCTTACCCCATATCTGGGCAGGATCCGCGGCATTGAGCCAGCTTAATTCTTCCTGCGGCTGTTCAAGAGCAAGAAGGGCGCTGTGGAAATCTTTGTCACGGATAAACTGCGCACCGGACAAACCCTCCACAAAATATCCTCTCCGCACCTGTCCTGTGTATTCCTGAATCCGCAGCACCCGAAGCGCATCCTGCCAGGACACATTCCAGGCCGCCGCCGTTTCTCTGCACAAAATAATGCTTCTGTCAAAACAGCGCTCCCATTCCTGTTCTTTTCTTACCCGGAGAGGCCTCACTACATCCCAGCGGCCGGCATGCAGCGCCATTACCCGCGTATTCACGCGCTGTCTTGCCGTCGCCTTCCGGGTTTTATCCTTATCAAGCCATTGCCTTACCGGCACAAAGCTGTCCGCATATACAAGCCCCTTTTCCAAAAGGGAGAGCAGGATTTCGTGAGGGGATTCTCCGGGCAGCACTCCCTGCAGAGCCTGCATGAAGCTGGCTCCTCTCTTCAGCAGAGCCTGATAGACCATCTGTTCTTTCTCCGCAAGGCCTTCCGGACTGCTGTCAGGAGGTGTATCCCAGTCAATATCCTCCGGTTCATCGAACCGTATCATTCCCGGTTCCTCCATATGCCAGAAGTATTTGCCTTCCGCCAAAAGGGCATCCAGGAGGGATTCTCTGTATCCTTTCACCCGCGCAGGCAGGATAACGCTTTCCCAGTTCGCCGCGGGAACCGCTTTGCCCGCATAGATTCCGACCGTCCGTTCCAGCTGTTCTGCCGCCGGCGCATGGATGGTCATACGGGAAGCCAACAATGCCGCATAAGAAGAGGCAGGCTTTGTAGTTACCTGGCTGCGAAGATTTTTAATCGTCTCTCTTCTCGCCCGGTCATACAGCCTTCCGTGGTAATAAATGCCATCCTTTTCCACGGCCTCTTCCTTGTCAGCAAGAATCCCGAGTATCCGCTCCGCTTCTTCCTCCGGCCAAAAATAACGTTCTGCCACCTGCTGTGCCGTATGCTCTCCCCTGTAACGGAGCAGTCGCCTTACGATATGGAGGCGGCTGTCCGGATCCGGCTCATCTGCCGGGGCTTCCTTTTTCCGGGAATTCCTTCCTGCATGCTGCTCCTCATCCGGATCGGAAAGCGCACTGAGGTATTCCTCCCTGTGCTCCATGGCAATCCAAAGCCCTGGCTCCACATAGGCTGCCCGGCCCTGAACCGCCAGGCTTTCCAGCCATTCTATGGGAATATCCAGTTCTCCGGCCGCCAGATCTCCCTCTGTCATCAGAAGTGTATGCAGCTGTTTCTCATCCTCCGGAAGACAGCTGCGTTCCTGAACCCGTTCCAGCTCTTCCTTTCCCGCGGCGATCATCTGTATCTGCTTCAGTTCCTCTTCCACAGACGCATGGACACCTCTTGGCGTGGGATAATAGTCATACATGACCGCAGCCTCCTGCTGCCACTGCAGGGGAAGAGACATGGGGGAAGGAACATCCGAATGAATTTCACGGACTGTAATCGCTCCGGAACGGATATCATGGAGGATTTCCTTTACTCCCTCCGGATCCCACATCTGGGTCAGACACTCTTTTTTTGTTTCCAGGATCAGAGGATGCTTTTTTTCTCTTACGATGGTGTCAAGCATTTCCGCGCTGCGCAGACGCTGCATCCACAACGGAAGACGGCCGTTTTTCTTCACTCCCATCATCAGCGCCCTTCCGCTGTTATGGCGGAATGCCACATGGAACAAAGGAGTGGCGGGAAGCAGAGCCTCCAGGACAGCATCAGAAGTCTCCGGGGATACCTGGAAAAGCAGTCCCTCAGGCAGACTCTCCTGACCATAGGAATACAGCAGAATGCCGTCCTCCTCATCCACACAGCCCACGTTCTGCCCGGTCTGTGCCCTGGCAGCCTCCTGAAGCAGAAGGGAAAGGGGAGTGTTCACCCTCCTTCCGAAGAGGGAATGGATCATAACCTGAGCGTTCCCGGACTGATCCCGGAAATGCTCCACCAGGATTGTTTTATCATCCGGCAGCCCCTCTGTGGCAGCTATCTGTCTTTTTAAATCCCCTTCAGCCAGTTTGGCCGCCGCTTCATCCAGTCCCAGCCGGTAGAGCGCCTGCATCAGCCCCCCTTTCTCACTGGCTTCCTGAAGCTGATGGAAAATCTGCCCGAAGGCCTTGCTGGTCCTTAAATCCCTGCCCTTTAATTCTCCTCTCCAAAAAGGAACTCTTGCCCCTTCAATGGGCGACTGTGTCACTGTCACCGAATCCCTGCTGATATCCAGCACACGCCAGGCAAAGGCTCCCAAAAGGAACCGGTCCCCTTTCTGGGACTCATAGACGAATTCCTCGTCTACTTCTCCTACCTTGACGCCTTCTTCCGTACGTACCGCATAAAGCCCTCTGTCCGGAATCGTTCCGCCTGCCGATACCGCAAGCATCCTGCTGTAGCCGTCTCCCTCCACATGACCGTGAATCCGGTCATACAAAATTCTGGGACGGACAGGAATATCCCTTTCATGTTCGAAATCACCGGCCAGCATGCCCAGGACGCCTTCCACGTCTTCCCTGCTCACATCCCGGAAGGAATAGGCCCTTGGCAGGATTTCCATCACATCCTCCACCTCATAACTGCGGAAAGCCGCCATGGAAACCAGATGCTGGGCCAAAATGTCCAGACAGCCGACCGGCGGTCTGGCATATTCCACACCGCCGCGCCTGGCAAGCTCTGCCGTCATCCCGCAGGATACGCTTTCCGCCGCCGTCCTGGGGAACAGATACATCACGCTCACCCGCCCCGGATTATGGCCTGCACGGCCCAATCGCTGCATCGTGCCCGAAATCGTTCTGGGGCATCCCACCTGAAGCACCTGATCAATTTCACCCACATCGATGCCAAGCTCCATGGATGAGGTAGCGCACAGCAGCCGAAGGCTGCCGTCCCGCAGGGAATGCTCCACCTCAAACCTCTGTTCTCTGGAAAGGCTTCCGTGATGGACACGGGCATAGCCCTCTCCTCCCAGCCGGTTCACATAGTATGCCAGTTTCTCCGCATATCTGCGCCCTTCCACAAAGGCAATCACGCTTCGTCTTCCCTGGCAGTGGCGATATACCAGTTCCGCCAGTTCCTCCCATACCGGATCCTTCCTTTTTCCGGCCGTCACATCCGCAAACGGGCTTGTCACCACAAGCTGCACTTCCTTTTTCATGGCAGGAGCGATAATGGCAGCCGGTTCCGGAGACAGGTAGGCCGCCGCCGTGGAAAGCGGCTCGATGGTAGCCGACAGCCCGATACGCTGCAGCGGCTGACTGCAAAGCTTATCCAGCCTGGCTACGGACAGCATGAGATGGGCACCCCTTTTGGTGTCAATCAGGGCGTGAAGCTCGTCCAATATGATAGCCTTCGCCGTTGCCAGTATTCCCTGCCCCGTTTTGCTCGTGAGCATCAGATACAGGGATTCCGGTGTGGTGATAAGAATATGAGGCGGATATTTGATCATCCTCTGCCTGTCTCTCGGAGGTGTGTCCCCGGTACGGATGGCGATTTCAATTTCTTCTCCGCCCTGGCCCGCAAGCCCGTCCAGCGGCCTTCGCAGATTTTCCCGGATATCCGCCGCCAGGGATTTCAGCGGGGAGATATAGATCAGATGAAGCTGTCTTGTCAGCGTCCCCTCTCTCGCCTGTCTCGTAAGCCTGTCGATAAATACCAGAAAGGCAGACAGCGTCTTGCCGGTACCCGTAGGAGCGGACACCAGTGTATTCTTTCCTCCCGCAATGGCAGGCCAGGCCTCCTTCTGAACCGGCGTCGGTTCTCCAAGGGCTCCGGCAAACCAGTCTGCCGTATTTTTATCGAAAATGCTGTTCATATCTGTCATTCTGTTTCCTCATTCTCCATTACTGTCCGGCATTTCCTCCGGGCTGTTTTCCGAAACACTGTTTCCGGATACCGAATTATCGGATACGCCGGGAAGCAGACGCCAGGAAGCGAGCACATCACCGTCTATGATTCTGGATGACCACTCTTCGATTTTAGCCACCTGTTCTGCGTCCAGAGGCGCATCCACCTGAAGGATCAGCAGGTATTTATCCACCTGTACCTTCTTTTCCTCGTCAAGGCTTCCAAGCGCTGCACAATCCAGATCCCGGATCTGGGGATAAAAAAGCGGAAGCTCAGACATCAGCTGCTCTTTCAGGGAGGAATTGAAGGAAAATTGGGCATAGGCAGGCCAATATAAATCCACCTTATCCGAAAGAGTCTTATTTTTTTCTTCATAGTCCAGCTGAAGTTCTTCTCCCGCCGCAATCTCCGTATTTATCAGGCTTTCCACCTCTTCCTTGGAAATTCCTCCGGTAAACTCTGTCTGGGTCAGATACAGCTTCATGCCCTTCAGATGGCTGTATTCCGAAAGCGCCGCCTGAATAGCCTCCTGTGTGGAGCTGTCCAGACGTTTTCCCACGACAGCCACCCGTATAATCCCGTTTTTGGCATCCAGGCTTTTGGATACCACCTGTGTCTCATCAAAATCGAACTGACTGGAAATAAAGCTGCCGAACTGGCTGTTCACCGCGCTGTTGTTAATCATCTGCCAGGCCAGGAAAAAGCTGGGAAGTATGGTAATAATAATTACAAGCGACACATAGAACTTCTGTTTCCGCAGTACTTTATCGGAAATTTCCCTCTTGGAGGTCACATGCATGATTTTCAGAACCACAACGGCAGCCATGCCGATGAAAAAGCAGTTGATAAAAAACAAATACATGGCGCCGCCGAAAAATTTCCAGGAATGGCGGGCAATTCCATAGCCAGCCGTACATAATGGCGGCATCAGGGCCGTGGCGATCGCCACACCCGGGATCACATTGCTTACCTTTTCTTCCCTTGTTATGCCTATGATACCCGCAAGACCACCGAACACGGCGATAAGCACATCCCAAATCGTCGGGGAGGTTCTTGCCAGCAGCTCATTGGACGGGGCTGTTATTGGGGAAAGCATAAAATAAACCGTGGATACCAGCACACAGAATACCACCTGAAATCCCAGCTTCATAAACGCATGCCTGACATGAGCCATATCATAGACCGCAATTCCATAAGCGATATTCATGATCCCGCCCATCAGGGGAGATATCAGCATCGCTCCTATAATGACCGCGGTGCTGTTCATATTAAGCCCGATGGACGCGATAAACATGGCAAGAATCATGATGCACATGTTGGTTCCCCGAAGCTGCCCTCCGCTCCTTATCCTTTCCGCAATCTCCTCCTGGGGTGCACAGTCCGTATTCAGATTAAAGGTATCATTCAGTATTTTTCGCAGCTGGTTCAACTTTCTTTACCGCCTTCTCCGGCCCGGCCGGTTTTTCTTATTTCCCCTATTATATCCTTTTCCCTGTCATATTCCAAACAATTTTTTCCGAACATATGGTTTCCATTAAGCCGGTATCAAAAAGACACGGCAGAACGGCCGTCATACACGCAAAAAGAGGTCCTGCAGAAAATTTCCGCAGAATCCTCTTCCGGCCGGTCTTATTATACGAACAGATTTACATTGGAAAGCTCCGCATCCCCCAGATAGGAAGCCACTCCTGCCAATTCCACACCATCTATCAGTTCTTCCCTTGTAATTCCCATCACATCCATGGACATGGTGCAGGCTACCAGACGCACGCCCTGTGCCATGGCCTGTTTCATCAGCTCCTCCAGAGAGCTTACGTTCTTATCCCGCATCACCTTTTTCATGAGCCGTGTGCCCATGCCTCCCATATTCATGTTGGAAAGCTTCAGTTTCCCTGTTCCCCGCGGCATCATCATGTCGAACATACGATCCAGGAACGGTTTTTTCACTTTTACTTTATCCGGTCTGCGGAGGGCATTCAGTCCCCAGAAGGTAAAAAACATGGTTACCGGCCTCCCCATGGCTGCCGCTCCGTTGGCAATAATGAAGGCGGCAAGCACCTTATCCAGGTCACCGTCAAATACAATAATTGTTTTTCCTTCCTGTTCCGCCGGAGGATTTCTGTCTTCCCGGACAGAACAGCCTGTTTCGGCTGCTTTCCCGCTTCCTTTTTCTCCGTTCCCTTTTTCAATGGTAACCCGGATCTGTTTTCCGTCCTTTTCCGATGCAGCCATGGTATTGCCGGTTCTGGAACACCATGCGGAAATATCACGTGCGAAGCCCAAATCCGTGGCGGCAACACAGAGCCTTTCTCCTTCCTCCATATCGCGCAGAGTCTCATTAACCTTCATGATCGGCCCGGGGCACTGCAGGCCACTGCAGTCCAGTTCCAGCACTCTTTTTTCCTGTTTATCGTTTCGTTCCCGCATCGTTTTTTCCATAGCTTCTGCCATCCTGTAATTTTTATAATGATAGGACTTATAGAATGTCGTCCCGCCTTCCAGTACCTTCACCCGCTTAAAACCGGACTGCATCAGGATACGTGCCGCATTATAGGAACGGACTCCCACCGAGCAGTAAGGGATAATCAGTTTTCCGGGATCCAGCTCTTCCATCCGCTCCCTGAGTTCTCCCAAAGGGATGTGCACGGAACCGGGGACAGCAAATACAAGGCGTTCCGCAGCCTCAGTCACATCCAGTATCTGACAGTCGTCCCTCTTCTTTTCATCCGCCTGTATGCTTTCCAGTTCCTGTACTCCAAGGAAGGATACAAGCCCCTTCTGCACATTTTCCGCCGTAAAGCCCGCCATATTCACCGGATCCTTCGCCGAGGAAAAAGGAGGGGCATATGCCAGCTCCAGTTTAGCCAAATCATCGGTTGTGCCGGACAGCCGCATGACGGAGGCGATGGTATCAATCCTCTTGTCCACACCCTCCTGGCCCACTATCTGTGCGCCCAGGATCCGGGAATCCGGATCAAAAAGCAGCTTCAGAGTCAGAGGATACGCGCCGGGATAATAGCCTGCATGGGATTTCTGCTGTATCAGTATGGTATGATAATCCCGGCCTTTTATTCTTCCGGAAGCCAACAGCGTCTTTTCATTTAAGCCAACAGCCGCGGCGGTCAGATCAAAGCATTGGGCCGCACTGGTTCCCAGGCTTCCTTCATAGCGCTTCCTGTCGCCCGCAATATTATCCGCACAAATCCTGGCCTGCTTATTGGCAGGGCCAGCCAGAGGTATCATCGTCCGCTCCCCTGAGACAAGCTGTTCCACTTCAATGACATCTCCGGCAGCATAGATATTGGGAACACTTGTCTGCAGGAATTCATTGACCAGGATACCGCCCCTTGCATTCAGGGTAAGCCCGGCCTCTGAGGCCAGACGGCTGTTGGGACGCACCCCTATGGAAAGGATAACCATATCCGTGCGGATTGTTTTCCCGCTGGCAAGCAAAAGCTCCACCTGGTTTTCCTTCTGACAAAACTGCTTTACACCATCTTCCAGAATCAGTTCCACGCCGTTCATTTCCATATTTTCATGCAGCAGCCGGGCCATTTCATAGTCCAGAGGAGCCATGACCTGCTTCTGCATCTCTATCACGGATAAGGAAAGACCCGCACGATGGAGATTCTCCGCCATTTCCAGGCCGATGAAGCCGCCGCCGATGACCGCAGCGCTCTCCGGCTTCTCTTTTTCCATAAATTCTTTGATCCTGTCCGTATCCGCAATATTCCAGATGGTAAAAATACGGCTTCCGTCAATTCCCGGAATTCCCGGCTTCAGAGGTGAGGAACCTGTGGCGATGATAAGATTGTCATAGTTTTCCTCATAGGTTTCTCCTGTCTTCAGATTCCGTACCGTAACTATATTTTCCTCCGGACGGACGGCTGCAGCCTCCTGGCAGATACGCACATCTATATTGAATTTTTTCTTCATCCCCTCCGGCGTCTGCAGCAGCAGGGATTCCCGGCTGTGAATGACGTCTCCGATATAATAGGGAAGGCCGCAGTTGGCAAAGGAAATATATTCTCCTTTCTCCAGCATCACGATTTCCATGCTTTCATCTCTGCGGCGAAGTCTTGCCGCTGCGGTAGCCCCACCGGCCACACCGCCGATAATCACTGTTTTACTCATAAAAATACACTCCTTCGAAATAAGATCCTGAAACAATCTTACTCCGGGGAGTGCTTTTTTTCCGTAACCAGGTCACATATGTCTGATTTCGGGTCTTCTTTTTTTTACTGACCGCTATTTCCGGGCCAGCTCCTGCAGTTTTTTCTTATTTGCCAGCTTCACTCTGCCTCTTGCCAGTTCCACCAGATTTTCTTTTTCAAAATATTTCAGCATACGGGAAACGACTTCTCTTGCGCTGCCGGTATACCTGGCAATCTGGTCATGTGTCATAGTCAGGGTATCTTCTCCTGTTTTGGCGGCTTCATCCACAAGGAACACCGCCAGCCTCTTATCGAAGCTCATAAAAAGAATCTGCTGCATGGTCCACATCACGTCGGAAAACCGTTCCGCCGCCTGTTTGTAGATAAAATTCTCCACATAGATATTTTCCTGGGAAAGCCTTCGGATGACAGCCGTCGGGATTACCAGAACCTCGCTGTCTTTCTCTGCATCTATGAGGATCTCAAAGGTGATTTCCTGCATAAAGCAAGAAGCGCTCAAAACACAGGCTTCTCCCTCATCAATCCGGAACAGGGTGATATCCCTGCCGTCCTCCGACTGCATATATACCCGAAGCTGCCCCTCCTTAACGAGAAGGACTCCCACACAGTCCTCCGATGCCCGATGGATAAAAGCGCCTTTCGGATACTCTGCCGAAGCAGCATTCCTGCAGATTGTCTTCTGTTCTTCTCCGGTCAGCTTATCCCAAAATGGGAAAAAGCCCGCCATCCTTCCGCAATCCTCTTTCTGCATACCATGCCCCCTGTTCTGCTGCCGTAAGGGCCGAATACTCAAAACAAGTGTTCAGCGGCTATCACCTGACCGGAACAAATTTCGCCTGGTTCATAAGCGGATGTTCCAGGGAAATCGCCCCTTTATTCGGACAGGCCATCACACAGCTGCCACAATAATAGCATTCTCCCGGATAAATTACAATGGGATGTTTCCCCTTTGTGGGATTGGGTATCATAATATCCACCTGGCACACATCTGCACAGCGGTTACAGCCCACACACAAACTGTCATCAAATTTCAGCGGCCTTGCACTGCAGGGAATCACCGAAGCCGTCATTTCCTTTTCCATGGTTCCTCCTGTCTGCGCGCATCTGCACGCGAATGAATGCAAGGGGTGCCTGACACTCCCCTGCAGCCGTATCAGCGGCTCTTTATATAATCCTGATTTCTTTTTTCATATTCCGTTTCCAAATCACCGAAATAGCCCAGGGGGACTCTGCCTTTAACGGCCTTCCCGTTTTCCTGGCGGATGGTGATAAAACAGTTGTCTTCCTTCGGATCCATTTCCGGGAAATCACTGCGTTCAAAACACAGGGGCCTGGAGCTGGATTCCCGGAAGATGCAGGCCTGAAGAATCATTTTGGCAACCTCCAGAATATCAAATACTTCATGGGCGCGCATGAGTTCATGAGGATTTTCCGCTTTCACAAGAGGCAGCGCTTCTTTTTCATAGCTGTTAAGCAGCGCAAGACCTTCCTCCAGAAGCGCCCTGCATTTCACGCCGCCGCAGTAGTTCTGCATCGCCTTGGAGACGGCCATATTCAGTTCTCTCCAATCCATTCCCTCTTCCACATAAAGAGGGGCATAGAGCCGTTTTTTCTCCGCTTCTGTCTCCAGCCGGTCCGGTTCCGCTTCCGGTATGCCCTCCGTACTGTCCGCGGCTTTTCTTCCCGCATAGTACCCTGTTGCCGCGGCAAATCCGCAGCAGTCCGATGCAAAAAGCTGATCACCTGCGGCGTAAATACCATCAATATTGGTTTTCAGATCCCAGTCGTGCATAATGCCGCCCGGCGCTCCGAAAAGCTGGCGCTCCTGGGCAAGGAACGCAGCGGACTGCCAGCCGTTTCCATAGCTCTGCAGCATATGCTTTGCCGGATCAAATCCGCGCTTCGTATAATTTTCCAGGATGGGAATTTTGGTTTTTCCTTCTTCTCCTACCATCATTCCCCATATCACCTTCCGCTCCATTTCCGGCATACGACTTAAATCCGCATAGAAGGGAAGCTGATAGCCCCGTTTTATCAATTCCTCAAAAGGAAGGGTTTCCGGTCCTCTGTATTCATATTTGGCCTCGTCGATCACACCGCCCTTCAGGAAAAACTTCTGTCCCGGAGCAGGATAATAGCGCTCCGATACCGTCTGAAGCTCCCTGCCGTCCCTGTCCACATAGGGGATTTCCACTCCCCTGGCATCTACCATGGTTGCCGCATACCAGGTATTATGATTGTTGCCTGTTCCATAGGGAGGGAAGCTTCTGCCCGCCGCAGAGAACTCCCCTTTCACGGATTTTTCCATCATGGTGAATTCGATCCCGGCACGATAACCCATGGCATGTCCGCTGCCGATGCTCTGCGTCGGTCTGAACTCGCACAGTCCGACCAGATCCGGATTAAAAAGCCAGAGCCTGGCCGGCCTTGACATCGTAAGGATCGTGGCTTTTGCTTTGAAAACCATGAATTTTCCGGTGCGCACATTCATGCCCATGGCACCGATTCCCCGTTTTTTCCCATTCTCTGTCTTCGTCAGCAGCGCAGTGGCCTCCGTCCTGTCATAAACCCTTACCCCCAATCTCTTCAATTCCTGAAAAAGGGCCGGTTTGAAGGTGCTCCCCCATACGCGGAGGGTAAAACGGTTTTTATAATCATACGCAAACATGAGCCTGGTTTCCTCATCCCGGAACTCCGCTCCCTTGAATTCGTCTTCCGTATCCCTCACCTTTCCGCCGAAGGATTCCATATCCAGAAGGCGGTCATAGCCTTCCCTGCATTCGATATAATGGGCTATTCCATTGCTGTAATAATCCTGCTCCTCCACATATGCTTCGGCGATTTCCTTCGCCGTGACAAGGGAACAGGGATTGGTACAGGCTGATTCCCAGTGGTCAAAGCCGCTTCCCGCCGCGCCGCTGCGCTCGGTTGCCCCTTTTTCCACCACGATTACCTTTTTCCCTTTTCTGGCGGCGGCAATGGCCGCATAGCATCCCGCAAGCCCTCCGCCCAGAACCAGGACATCACAGGAAGCTTCCTCTTCCTGACCGATTTCATTTTGATATGGCCACTGATATGTACTCATATATCTTCTCACATTCCTTTTACATTTTCCTGTTATGCCGCCGGTTAAGCACGCACTTTCTTCCCGTTCTTATCCAGGCTGCTGAAAATAACCAGCGCTGCGGCTGATACCAGGTAAGCGATCATCAGCGCCAGATCCACATTGATCACACCATAAAGAGGTCCCGGGATTCCGATAAAGAAGGAAACCACTCCTACGATTCCGCCTGCGAAAGCAGCCGCAAAGGCGCCTTTTCTGGTAGCTCCGCTCCACAAAAGCCCTCCCAGCAGAGGAACCAGCATACTTCCCATATACGGATAATTAAAAATAATCATGGCATCCAGTATATCCGTCATCTTAAAGGCAAACAGAATTCCTGCAATACTGCCTCCGAATACGGCCACACGGGATATCAGCTTGGCCTTGGGAAGCTCATCCAGATTTTCCACCTCAGGGTGAAGAAATTTGTTATAGAAATCCCTGGAAAAAGAAGCCCCCAAAGACAGAATAACACAGTTTGCGCTTGACATCGCCGCAGAAAGAATAGCCGCAATAACAATTCCCGCCAACACAGGATGAAGAACGCCGGTAGCCGCTATGGTAAAAATACCGTCCGTCACTCCCGGGAAAAGTATGGTGGAGGCCGCTCCCACCGTAGAGCACAGCAGACCGATAATAATAACGATCACTCCGCCCCCAATACATCCCCTGGTAGCCGTCTTCGCATCCTTGGCCGACTGAATCCTGGCATAGGCATCATAGGAAACCGATATGGAAAGGAAAAACGGCAGCACCAGATAGATAAACTTGGTTCCCATCCCGTGAGGAATAAACGGTGTTGCATAGATAGCTCCGATGCTTCCCCCCGCATGAGTAAACTGAATCAGGGTTGCAACGGCCAGAATGGGAATCCCGATGATTATAATCCCTGTCTGAATTACATCAGTAAGCACCACACCCCACATGCCGCCAACCGTACAGTAAATAAGGATAACCACGGCGGTAATGACAACACCTGCTTCAAAAGGAATCCCAAAGCCGGAAAGGATACCGCCGCAGGCAAGAAGCTGGGCGATAAAAATTCCCAGAAGGCTCGGTACATTGCTGATCCATGCCCAGAAGCGGATGCCTTTGCTGTCCCCGTATCTCTTTGCGAAGAAATCAAGAGGCACATAGCCTTCCTCCTGGCGCAGCTTTCTCGCCGTCAGAAGCCCGGCCAGGATTAATCCGCCGCCGCAGCCAATGGAATAATAAATTCCCGGCCATACGCCATCGTTATAACCGTTTGTGGCACTGCTGAGCACAATACCGACTCCTATCTGGACAGCCGCCAGTGTTATGGCTGTCATCGGAGTGTTCAGTCGTCTTCCTGCCACAAGGAAATCCGACGCTTTCTTATTCTTTCTCGATGCATAGATTCCGGTCCCGATCATAACCAGAAAATATGCCACGCAGATTGTTACAATAACTGTGTTTTCCCCCATCATTCTGTCTCCTTTGGATATTTTATCTTGGGTATTGCATGCATGGATTTTCGGCTTCCCGCATACACACGCTGCCGCGTACACGCTTTAAAGCAGCAAAGCTTTATTATTGTAACATTTTACCATAGGGAAAGCAAGCCGCATTTGTACTTTCCGCATTTACGCTTTCCATACTGTCAGAATTTCATAAGGGCCGGACAGACATATCCTTGTGGGATATATCTGCCCGGCCCTTATGACAGCAGAGCTTTTTATACGGATGGACGGAATGCACCGTTTTCTGCCAGTTCCTGTTCCCGGAAAAGAGTTCTGACAGCTTCCTCATAATCGCACAGGCGCTGTGCTTTCTTAATCTTTTTTACATATTTTTCAGGATTGGTAAACAAAAAGCCCAGATAAAACCAAAGCTCCTTCATTCTGAAAAGGACATCTCTTTCTCCGGAAAGCACTTCCCTGTAGTCCTGTACAAGCCTGTCCAGAAATTGTTTTATCTCCTGCTTTGACGGCGGCTTTTTCCCGCACAGTCTTCCGGGCAGTCCGGGGTTTGCCAGTATGCCTCTCCCCAGCATCACAGCCCCGGTCTCCGGAAAGGATGCTGTAAACTGTTCATAATCACCTTCGGAAAAAATATCTCCGTTATATACCACGCTGTTCCGGCTTATCTTCAGCGCATCTGCGAAAACCTTCCGATCAGGGCTGTTTCTGTAATAATCAGCCTGCACACGGGGATGTATAATCAGTTCCTTCAGGGGATATTTGTTAAAGATTTCCAGCAGCCGGTAAAACTCCTCCGGCTCGTCCATACCCAGCCTGGTTTTAATGGAAATATCCATACTCAGATTTTCGAACAGGTTCTCCAGAAACCGATCCAGGGCTTCCCGCTCTCCCAGAAATCCCGATCCCTTTTTCTTAGATACCACTGTTGCCGAGGGACAGCCCAGATTCAGATTTACTTCCTGGTAGCCGAACTCACGGAGCTTTTCTGCCGTACGAATGAAATCCTCCGCTCTGTTGGTCAGGATCTGGGGAACCACACGCATTCCCTCATTATGCTCCGGCAGAATATCATTTTTTTCTTTGGAATTCAGGGTTTTATCCTGTTTAGGGGCTATAAAGGGAGTAAAATATTTATCCATGGGATAAAAACAGCTGTGATAGGCGCGTCTGTATATGTAGCCCGTGATCCCTTCCATGGGAGCAAAGTAGAAATTCATAAATTATTCCTTTTTCTTTTTTCTATTTCTTATAAATAACCGGAAAATAAATTACCTTCAGCTTTTATCTGAATTATCAATCATAAATTGATAAATGCACTTTTCTCTGGCTCCATCCCTGTACATTTCATTCGTTTCCGGCAATTCTGCAATTTCCTTCAGAATACCCCCTGCACATTCACAAGTCCTGGCTGATGCTATATTTTGGGGGTCACAGGTTATAATCAGACTTTTCATCCCATGTTCTCCGGCCAGCTTAAAAAGCAGGCGGCACGCCTTGGTCGCATAGTGATTTCCACGGTATGACTCTTCAATCCGGTAACCTATATTTCCGCCGTAATAAGTGTTGTCATTATAGCCTATCCGCAGGTCACAGCTGCCGATTTCCTGACTGTTATCCCTCAGGCATATCGTAAAATAATAGGCCGGTACATATCCTTTTTCCTTGTTTTCTTCCGCTGTCCGGTCAAGCCTGAGATAAATTTCATTGTCGTATAGATCTTCTGTTGGTAAAAAAGCCATTGATGTTCTCCTTATTATATGAGAAATCAGTCTGATTTCCCTGTATCCATCATAGGTAATAGTCCAAAGACTATTTGTCCATCTGTCCTTTTTTCTGTATCACAAATAAGATATGTAAAACTATTTGATTATTATACAGCACAAATGCAGTCTTGTGGAGTTATTTTTATATTAGTGCCAGAATTGATGGATTACAGGAAATTCCTCATTTTTCCTTTACCGCAATCCATACTTCAGCGTACCCGTCTTTTCCATAGAATTCAATATCCGGCGCTCCCGATTTCATCTTACCCATCAGATAACCCTTATTCAACGCTCTGTATTTCGATTTTGGCAGCCATTTTGTGATTGCCTGCGCTTCCGTTTTCCCTATGGTTTCAATCGTGCAGGGGAATACTGCCCATGTCATAGCCGGTACGGTGTAAGCTGTGAATTCACCCTGTGCATCACTGCTGCCTGCAGCTGCAATCAGATACTCGAATTTTCGGGGATCCGCTTCGTCCGTATTATAAATATTAATGCCAAACAGCCCCTGCGGTTCCTGTTCCGTCAATTCCAGCAGTGGCTTTTCCAGGCCTTCTGCCTTAAACCTGGCCCAATGTGAGGGGACAGCCTTTCTTCCCTCACCCTTTTTATTTGTTGTCTGAATCATGTAACCTATTACCCGAAAGCTTTCCTTTTTCTCAATCCGAAAAGGTAAATTCATAACTTTGTCCTCCTGCCTATTACACTTTTTATCATACCTTATCAATGATCGCCATTCATAACCATCTCAAACAATCCACGGCACAGGGGCTTCCGCCGCTATCCCCTTCCAATTCCGCACATTTGCGTTTTGTAACGGATATTTCGCCAATCACTTCTGATGCAGTTTATATTATAATTGGGATAAGGAAATACATCCTCTCATTCCTGGTACCATGAGGATAAGTGACATAAGGCCGGCGATGCCGGCCTATAGACAGAGATCATAAAAAGGTGCGCCACAAGAGGCACACCTTTCTCTTTCTCATTTATACACCGGCAAAAGCTCCACTCCCTGGATAGGGATTTTAAAGGAACGGGCGGACGGGAAAATGCGGTAATATTCATTATCCACCTTTACTATTGTCTCCGTCCCATTTTTTATTTCCTCACAGGTATGTCCGTTTTTCTCTAAAAAAGCGATTGCGGCGCTTCTTCTGTCCTTTACACTCGTTCCCATAATCACCATATCAATAAAAATTGCCTGACGCCTGTCCAGAAACGGAAACATCAGATTAACGCCTTCCAGATAAGGATTTGTAAAAATCTTATGCTTCCAGTTCATAAACTTCAGCCCCAAAAGCCATACCGCGCTGTGAAACTCCTGTTCCAGAATGGCTTTGTACAGAAACTTTTCCTCTGCTGCCTGAATCAGCTTAATCCGAACCTTCTCCTGTTCCTCCTGGGAAAAAATATCATGTATACAGCCGCTTTCCCTGAACAGCCAAAGTAATATTACAATATCTTCCGGCAATTCGGTCTGTTCCAGGACACATGTCCTGATTTTCTCTATTATGTATTGATAGAGTGCAGAATCACTTTTATATTCTCTCATAGTCACGTTTGCTGTATAGTAGTTCATATCACAGCCTAATAAATTGGGAATCTCCTTCAGAATTCCTTCCGCCTTTAATATATCAGTGAATTCCTTTTCGAGTGCGTTCCGCTCTTTGCGCTTCATTTTTTTAATGCCGTCAAGCTGTTCCCGCAGTTTTTGCTCAAATACTGCGGCATCTCTGTTCTCCTCCTCATATAAGAGGGTCTGCACCGTCTTTGCCGCCGCAATTCCTGCTACTGCCACATTCTTTGCCACGCTTTCATGCAGACTATCCTGGGCATTAAGCGCAATTACTGCAAACTGCTCTGCTATTGTATAATTTTTCATAAAACACCTTCAATTCTGTGGTTAACATGAAGCAGGAAATCTCTTCATTTATCCCTTTATTACTTATGCCTTCAGCATACCATTTTAAGCCGGCAATGACAATAGGAATCCATGGAAAACGAAAGCTCCTGAGTTATCCCAGGAGCCGCTTTTACAAATTTAATTTACTCAGGATTCCATAAATATCCAGGATTCCATATCCCCAATTGGGATTGGGAAATACATAGCTTGCATTGCTTCTGTCCGCCCCACGAATAATCAGCTGGTTTACATCGCTTCCGGTTACTGAAGTATAGTTTCCTCTCACCACCGCCCATTCAAACAGCATGGCTATTACTCCGGTCGTAAATGCTGTTGCCGCTCCGGTTCCTGTCAGATTACCGTAAAGGCCATTGGGCATGGCACATGCAATCATATTACCCGGCGCCGTAACATCCGGGATAACTCTCCAGTCTCTTGTATACCCCCAGCCGGACTGGGCAAGCATACTCTTTGTCTGAGGATCATATGCGGTCACCGTCAGCAAATTATTGGCCGTTCCCGGCATGGTGACTGTAGTATAGGGCGACGGTTTCAAAAAATAGGTTTCATCCGTTATCAGGTTACCTGACGGAAGCCATGCCTGAAAAGTATAAGCTTCCTCTTCCAGATTTTCCAAATCAAACGTCCAGATTCCTTCATGAGGGTCTTCGAATCTGATTAAAATCAGCTGCTCTCCATTTTCTTTTTCCAACGTAATATTGTTTACCCAGATCTTACTTTCTTCGAAAATAAAATTAAAGGCATTGCAGCTGCGGATAAATGACTCTTGTATATTCACCGGTAGGGCATATGATCTTAATGGACAGCCTGGCCGGCAGCCCAGACCATATCTCCATTGCAAACATCTTTTCATCCTCTCCGACCTTCAGTTCAAAGCTGTGGGTATATGAAGCCGCCTCCGCCGCACCGAAATAATGCCGCCGTCTGTTTCCTTCATTTCCCGCTGCAACAGCAATATCGATCTGAGGCAGCAGCACGATTCTGTCCATGTAGTCGTTTAAGGTACTGAATTCACTATGGCTCCCCTGACTGCTTCCGAGTGCGAAACAGATGGCAACAGGGCGCCTGAGACTTCGGGATACCCCCTCCAGATATTTCAATGCCAGCATAATATCTGTTTCCTGGTAGCACTCCGCATCCTCCGGCACAAAAGATATTTGGAGCAGATTCTTTTTTGGCTTTTTCAGTTTTACCACTACCAGTTCCGCCTGTGTAACGATGCCTCTGACCCCATTATCTTCATTCAGGCTTCCTGCTATAATACTGGCAATAGCTGTTCCATGTCCGTTTGTATCTGCAGTCGGTACGATGTCCAACGGATTTTCAGCCCGGAGTGCTCTGTTGATCATGTCTCTTCCATATTCTGTACCGTATTGAAATCCGGCCGGAGGCGTTCCGTCCTGTATGGACTGATCCCAAATACTGACAATACGGGTATTTCCATCCTTATCCAAAAAAGCCGGATGCCGGTAGTCAATCCCGGTATCTATTACCCCGACCAGTATCCCTTGTCCGTAGAGCGCCAAATAAGGGTTATTCTGGACACTGCTCACGCCTGCATCATCTATCCCTGCCTGAGCCATCGGAGTATACAGGCTTGGAAAGCTATAATACTCATAAAGCTGACCAAGCTCACAAGGCGTGGGATCTTCCCTTAATACATGAAGGATTGAATACATATTATTGAGCCTGGTAATATCACTTTCCTGTACCTGTTCTCCTAATAACGTATTATCAATTATTAAATCAAGATAATTTTCATCCAGGATTTTGTTCATGCACAGATTTCTCCATTATTTCATTTTTATAGTATATTAACTGAAAACATACTTAAGACCTGGCAAAAGAAAATCCTTGTATTTATTGCGGAAAAGTATACTGCCCTGAAAAAAGGACCTGTGCTTGTCACACAGGCCCTTACCTATCTTAAGAAGAAAAACATTTTCACATCTCACGTGCCTTCTTAACGGCATCTTCCAGCGTCATACCCGTAAATGCCTGTGCGGGCAGGAGCCGTCCGCTCTTGCCGTCATCCAGAAATGCGCCGACAACAATACCCGGGACACAGCTCTCCACAGCTCCCGGTGCATTCGGCCCACCCAAATCAGTGCGCAGCCAGCCCGGATCCGTCAGATTCATCATTACATCCGCCTCGGGCAGCGCCGACGCGAGATCCGTCGTAAACTTATCGAGCGCCGCTTTGCTTGCCGAATAGCCTGCCTGCTGGGGTTCATTCCGGATACCGCTGGTGGTATTGATTACCCGTCCGAAACCGCGTTCGATCATTTTAGGAATCAGCCGGTAACAGATAATAGCCGGAGCAATTGTATTGATCATAAAGCTCTGGGTAAAATCTTCAACCGGTGTCTCCCAGTAATTGTCACGATATGCAATTTGTACTCCCGCATCATTAAATACGATATCAACCGGAGTCCCCTTTTCTTCCATTTCGTCCAGCATACGGTTTACAGCCGCGGGATCAGACAGCTCCGCCTCTACAGCATAAGCCTCTACCCCCATTGCCGTTACTTCTTCAAGAAGCTTCCCGGTATGCGCAAGAGAACGGCTGTGCAGAATCAAATTGCATCCTTCCTTTGCCATAAACAAGGCTATCTGACGGCCAACCCCTCTGCTTGACCCGGTAACCAACGCCCATTTACCTTTGACATTTACCATTTTTTGTTCCTCCCTTTTCTATTCTGTGAATGAGTTCCCGGTACACGGTTCACTGTATGTCAATATCCATTCCGCTATTGGGAACGGCCGTATCTGTCAGATTTTTATAAATCCGCTTTCATATAAGTATCAAAGAACTTCTCCCAAAAATAAGTAACCCTTTTATTTTTTATGCTTATGATTAACAATGCCGCAGCGAAGCCCAGTACCACTAACTGTAAAAATATGATAATCCACGCATTATCAATCATACCGATTATATTTACGGCCACATTAAGCCAGAAAGCAATAAACAGGTTATGCATAATCATCCCTGACAGCCGCGGAACATTTCCCTTTCCGTCTCTTAACGCCAGTTTTAATATCGTCATGCCAAAAGTCCGCTTCTTCTTTGATATGCAAGGAATCAGAATAAAAATAATCACCACTGAAATGAGATATAAAACAATATCAATTGTATTTTCTTTCTTCCCTGCCGCCAGGAGAACAACAACTCTCAGCAATTCATACACGATATTTACAAATATGGAATCGATGAGCAGGGAAATCAGCCGCCTTAACAAGCTGGCATATTCTGTCTTTAAGGATTTATCTTTCATCGGATCCGGAAGCAGCTTGTCCAGCAGCCCTGCGGCATAAAACCCAATAACGGTACCCAGCGTATTGACGATAAGATCATCCACGTCAGGATACCTGAAAGCATGGGGATAAATCCACCATACCCCGGTATATTGTGTCGCTTCATAAAAAAAGCTGAGTAAAAAGCCTAAAACCGCTGTTTGAAACAGGCCTCTATTAAAATATTTTCTTAAATAAACTCCGAAGGGCAGTGTCAGAAGCACATTGAAAGCAACCGTATAAAAACTCGGACTGCAGAAGGCTCTGAACCATGTACCCATCTCATTCCAGATAAATCCGGATTCATTCAGGAAGGTCTTAACAAACAGAAACGGATGATAATTTGCCCTGACGGGAGCCATATTTTTTACGGCCTCGATTGACGGTAAGGGCAACAGCGTCATAAAAAATGCTGTTATCATATATACTGCAAAAGATGCCAGCACAATATTTTTCCGTACAAGAAAAGTACCATTTTTTCGATATTGGTAAATCAGGACCGGAATAAATGCCAGGTAGATTATCATCAAAGAAACCGTAATTCCATTTGCAATCGGATTGATATAAACACTCATTATCTTTACCTGCCTCTATAAAAAATTATCTTCCTATATATCGGCATGAGGTCGATTAAAATAATGTTGATTTCTTCCTTTTTCTTTTTTTAATATAAAACCATCTCTGAATCTTGTCAATCTTTTGTTCCAGAAGCTATCAAAAAACAGAACACCAAACCGCAGCTTCAGGCCCCTGAATCGGCTTTCCTGATAAAAAACAGACCCAAAAATAATGTCAGTACTTCCGTTAACGGAGCCACCAGCCATACCCCCGTCATCCCAAGAAACGGCGGCAGAATAAAAATAAAGATCAATAACAGTACCAGGCCCCGTGATGAAGATATTACGGCCGATTCCATGGCCCTGCCAATCGAAGTGAAATAAAAGGAATTAATCACATTTATTCCTGAAAATAAAAAGGAGAATGCATAAATACCCGCTCCCGAACGCACCATCTGCACAACCGTATCATTTTTCACAAACAGACTGCCGTACCATTCGGAACCGCCCAATACAAACAGCATAACTGCCGCTCCTGCCGCCAGCACCATTATATTGGTTATCCTCCGCAGTTCTTTTGTGAGCCCCCGTTCTCCTGCTCCATAAGTAAAGCTGATAAGAGAACTTGCTCCCTGCCCGAAACCGATGGTCACCATACTGAATATAAAAGCAATATACCCTACGATAGTGAAGGCGGTCACACCCTCTATTCCGATATTTCTTAAAATCACAAAGTTATATGCAAACATGGAAATACTCAATGATATTTCACCTATAAATTCAGAACTGCCGTTTAATAAGGTATCCTTACATACCATACGTGAAAATTCAAACCGTCCGAGCTTATAAACACTCGATTTTTTAAGAAAGAAGTAAAGAATGCACACCAGAGTGACAGCACCTGCCAATAAGGAAGCCAGCGCAATCCCTTTTACTCCCCATCCGAACCAGCGTACAAATAAATAATCAAGGAAGATATTGAGCAGCACATTTAAAATATTGACCTGCATAAAATATTGAGGCTTTCCTTCTCCGCGGATGAACATCCCATAGGATGAATTAATTACCATAACAGGAAGCTGTACCAGCATAATGCCATAATAATCCTTAAAAAAAAACTGCCACATCTCCGTCCGCATGCAGCACCCGCAGCATGGGGTTAAGACAGAACCACACAACAATACTGAGCAGTACCGTTAACAGGATTACCGTAAACATCGTCTGATTAAACACACTGTTGCAGGTTCGGTTATCACCGCTCCCCAATGCCATTCCGGCAATTACCACTCCTCCCACCGAAATCATAAGTCCCAATGCCAGATATAAATACACGATCGGCAGCCCCAGATTCACTGCCGCAAGCCCTTCTTTTCCCACATAGTTTCCGATAAAAAATCCATCAACTATTGTAATCAGCGATGTCAGCACCATTGCAATAATTGATGGAATTGAAAACTGCAGAATTGTTTTTACTTTGTTCCTTTGGATGTTTTCCAGATTCATTTTGTTTTCCTCCATTTATTCTTTGTTTTTCTATAGAATAACGGAGATCATTTTTCAAAACTTCTGATTTTGTGCCTTATTTGACCGGGATGCAGATATCTATATCCATATGCCTGGAACCGCAGTCCGTTTTTTTATAGATTTCAAAGCCATAGCTGTCGTCAATCTTATATTTGCTCTGAGGAAGCCAGACACTGAAAAGATTCTGGTAGGCGCTGTATATATGCTCTACGGGGCCGCTGAAATGATAAACCGCAAACCTGCCGCCCTTTATCGTACAGATATTTTCAAGGGTGCATCCTGCCGGAGCATCGATACAGATATCGCAAAGACATTTGTCAGGGAGTGTAATTGCCGGATCGTCATAGGAACGTTCCAGAATTCTTGTCTGTTCCGTAATATACTCCTTATATTTATCCAGAAAAGCTCCCCAGTGAACGGACAAATCGCCATAACTTCCTTTATATCTTTCAAAGATAACCGTACAGTCCTCAAATATTTCAACAGTAATTTTTTCACTGCATTCCTGCCATGTCAAAAGCTCTGTCTGTGTGTTTCTGAAAACCGGATTCATCATCGATTTGTGCACAATACTGCGCCGGAATTTATAAGGCGGCATATTATGATGCTTCTTAAATGCAGAACTGTAGTTGGACGAACTGTAGCCATACGCACTGCCGATATCCGTAATACTTCTGTCTTTTTCAACCTTCAGGCGGAATGCGCTTCTCTCCATCCTTACCCGTTTGATAAATTCATAAATACTTTCGCCTGTTTCCATTTTAAATATTCTGGAGAAATAATATCTGGAGAAGCAGCAATAATTTGAAATATCTTCCACTGTTATCTCTTCATCGATATGGTTTAAAATATAGTCTATTGCACGATTAATATATTCATTCGTTATCATTTTATCGTCCTGACATAAAAATATTATCTCGGATACTTTTCATCTTTGTTTTTCATTATTAAAGAAATCAGACAAAAAACAAGGCTTCCTGCAATTCCATAAACCGATATTATAAAGTACACCTGCTGCAGGGTAAATATCCCGGCCAACGATGCATAGACCAGACTGAAACAGATCATCACCACATTCTGTCCGACACCATAAAACGACATTACTGTAGCGCGGCCTTCTTTCTTAATTATATTCTGCAGAATATTTACTGACAAGATCTCGGCTATTACCATTCCCGTTAAAGCCAGGCCGAAGATTATGAACCCACATCGATTCCACAATATAGTGAAAATCAGAAGAAAAATGCACGCTGTTCCATAAAGAAGATATATTTGTCTGACTGAAAAAACCTTCTTTTGTATGACCGATGCCAGAACATCTCCTAAAGCAACGAAAATAAACCTTACTGTTAAAATAACACTGACCCAGATATGGCTGAGCTGAAGGTCATTAATAATGAGAGCATCATATTCGTCCAGATAGTCACCAAGACAGGCAAAGAGTATCAAAAACAAAAGGGAAACCAGAGCAGCGCCGCTCCCCTTTATTAAAACAGCAGCATCTTTAAATGTCCCCAAAAATCCTACTGATTCTTCCTTTAACCGCTCTGAATAATAGTTCTTCTCTCTTAACTGCAGAATAAATATTACATTGACAAAACATACTGCCGCAGATATGAGCGCAATAATTTCGATGCTGACAAAACTGACAATAACGCCCGCCGTTACAATTCCGGCAGCTATCCCCGCATCTGCATAAAATCTGGCTTTTCCATATACTTCGGCAAAACTGTTTTCACGTCCGTCACACTTCAGGTTATCATAGATTAACCCCTCTTCCGTTCCGGAAGTAAATGCTCCTGCGACAGCCCAAAAGGCAAAACCTAAGGCAAACATTAAAAATGTATGTGAAATGAACCATATAAGGAAACATAAGCCCTGTAAAACTGCTGCAATGGCAAGCATATTTCTTCTGTTCCATCGGTCTGCCAGAACACCTGACGGCACTTCAAATATAATAGTAAATATACTCCAGAGAGCCATTAAGAAGGCTATGTCGGGGACCGACATTCCTCTGTCAATAAACAAAATCGTGTAGAACGCATATATTGGCAGGCATTGGCTTATAAACTTGCTTACATATAAGAACCTGACATTAAATGTTTTCATACTTTTTATCCTCCATTTTTTATCACGTTTACAAGTAACTATGATTTAGTTTTGGAGGACCTCGATTTCTTGTTTTATCTGAAAGTTAACTGGGGGGCCGGATGATATTCATATAGGTTTCTCCTTATTTTTGTACTAATAATTTACAGATACAGATAAGTTAATTACAGCTAATATATTTATCTGATTATAGACGATTTTCGGACAGAACGCCAGTAATAAATATACCCAAACTGCGATTGGTTTTATCAGCTTTTGTCCAGGACTGTATTCACCCTCTATTATTTCATATCCATTTTTCTGCGCAGCATGACTATTTTTCTTGACTTTGACACCGTGTCGCAGTTTATACTGAAATAAACAGGGAGGTATACTATGGCGGTCGGACAGACCGATGATACCGAAAACAAAACGGAGGATACCATCTTCTGCAATACTCCGCCTTTCCTCTTACTTACCTCCATATTAATTACGATTATCCTTTACAGGATAAATATGTCAGCTATAATATAGTTAGAAAAAATCCGGTGATAAACCTGGCAGAATCTGCTATAATACATCTTGGTAAATCATGCAGAAATGAGGAAACGTATGAAAATCCAATTACAAAACCTGACAAAAAAATTCCCGAACCGTAATAAAAAAGCCCAGGGTGACGTGATCGCCGTAGATCATTTCACCTATGAGATCCCGGACGGCAAGCTAATCGGCCTTCTCGGCCCCTCCGGCTGCGGCAAGAGTACCACACTCAACTTAATCTGCGGCCTGGAAAAACCCACGGAAGGGCAGATCTTCTTCGGCGACAGGGATGTGACAAAACTTCCCCCGGAGCACAGAGGGGTCGGCATGGTGTTTCAGAATTATGCCCTCTATCCCCATCTGAGTGTAAAACAGAATATTCTTTTTCCTTTGGAAAATTTCAAAGGAGAGCAGAAGCTCTCCAAATCAGAAATGCTTGAGCGGGCTTCCCAGGCCGCCGGTCTGGTTCAGATCGAGGATTTGATGGACAGAAAACCCAGTGAACTGTCAGGCGGACAGCAGCAGCGCGTCGCCATCGCCCGTGCCCTGGTAAAAATGCCGCATGTACTCCTGCTGGACGAGCCTCTCTCCAACCTGGATGCCCGGCTGAGGCTGCAGACACGGGAGGAGATCCGCAAGATTCAGAGAGCAACGCAGATCACCACTGTTTTCGTCACCCATGATCAGGAGGAAGCCATGAGTATTTCCGACGAGATCGTTGTCATGAAGCAGGGGGTTGTCCAGCAGATAGGAAAGCCCCAGGAGGTGTATGACGATCCGGTAAATCTTTTTGTGGCAAAATTCCTGGGGACCCCTCCCATCAACATATTCCATGGGAAGGTACAAAACGGCAGGCTTACTATCGGTAAAGCGGCGGTTCTTCCCGTCTCCGGCATACCCGATCAGGAGGTATGGGCAGGCGTACGTCCCGAAGGCTTCCTTCTGCAGGAGGACGGGCCTTTAAGCTGTTCCTTAAACGGTGTGGAGGTGATGGGACGTGATATCAGCATCGTTTCCACCCACCCTGACTGTGAGAATACGCTCATACGCGCCATTGCGGGTTCTGAAAACGGAGTAAATACCGCTTCGGAAACAGTACGCTTTGCACTGAAACCGGGCAAGGTATTTCTCTTTGACAAAAATAACGGTGAACGCATCCGGGAGGCTTGATATGAAAAATGATAATTCTTTCTCCGGCAGCGGGAAAGCCTGGCTGTATCTGCTTCCGGCGTTTCTCTTTCTGGGTGTATTTATGATATACCCCCTCATTGACGTATTTATTTATTCCTTTGAGGAAGGCTACAACTTTGCATCCCAGACCAGCTTCGGCACTGGCGGCTATAACTATTCCTACGTGCTGCATGATCCCTACTTTCTGCAGGCGGTGAAGAACACCTTTCTGTTAGTGCTCATTACGGTTCCTGTTTCCACCGGCCTGGCCCTGTTAATATCTGTGGCGTTAAGCTCCGTCAAGCCGCTGCGTGACCTGTTCCAGACTATTTATTTCCTGCCTTATGTGACCAATACCCTTGCAGTAGGCCTTGTTTTCATGGTTCTTTTCAAGAAAACCGCCTACTCCGACGGGCTTGTGAATCTCCTTATCCACTGGTTCGGCGGTTCTTCTGTTGATTTCATCGACGGCCCCTACTGGGCAAAAATGACTGTCCTGTGCCTGTACACCATCTGGGTGGTAATGCCCTTTAAAATCCTGATCCTCACCAGCGCGCTGGCCTCCGTAAATCAGAATTATTACCGGGCGGCACAGGTGGACGGGACATCGAAGCTGCGGATTTTTACAAGAATCACTCTTCCGATGATCTCTCCCATGCTCTTCTATCTGGTGATCACAGGCTTCATCGGCGCCTTTAAGGCTTACAGCGATGCCGTCGCCCTGTTCGGCACGGATCTGAATGCCGCGGGCATGAATACCATCGTCGGTTATGTGTATGATATGCTCTACGGCAGCAGCGGCGGCTATCCCTCCTACGCATCAGCGGCCGCCATTCTGCTGTTTGCCATTGTGCTCACCATAACCTGCATCAACCTGTTAATCAGCAGAAAGCATGTCCACTATATTTAAAAGGCTTTTGTACGCGCATAAAAAGTGCGCAGATGGGAGTAACCATGGATTACCGTCAAATTGAAAAATCCGAAAAACGACATAGACGAATCACCCATACGCTTGTCTATATCCTTCTGATATTCTGGGCTCTTGTGGTTCTGTTTCCCTTTTACTGGATGCTGCTCACCTCCGTAAAAAGTTATGGTTCCTATAATGCGGAGCGTGTTCCTGCATTTTGGCCGATCTCACCCACCCTGCAGAATTATGCCGACGCCTTCACCACAGTGCCGCTTGCCGGATATCTTCTGAATACGCTGATTTTCACCCTGGCAACCACAGCGATTATGCTTGTTGTGATTACCTTGGCGGCCTACGCGTTTGCAAGACTTTCTTTCCGCGGAAAGAATATCGCCTTTACCCTGCTTCTTTCCCTGATGATGATTCCCAATGAGCTTGTCATCATCACGAACTATGCAACAGTCACAAACCTTGATATGCGAAATACCTTTCTCGGCCTGATACTGCCCTCCGTCACCTCCGTATTCTACATTTACCTGCTGAAGGAGAACTTCGAGCTGGTGCCGGATGAGCTCTACCGTGCCGCCAAGGCGGACGGCACCTCCGATTTCAAATATCTCTGGAAGGTCATGATACCCATATGCAAGCCCACTCTTGTTACCATCACCATCCTGAAGATGATCGAATGCTGGAATTCCTATGTGTGGCCCAGACTGGTTACCGATGATCCAAGCTTCTATCTGGTCTCCAATGGTATCCAGGAAATCCGTGAAAACGGCTTCGGACGCGAGAACATTCCGGCCATGATGGCTGCCGTTGTGGTGATCTCCGTTCCGCTGATCCTCTTATTCCTGGTATTCCGCAAAAAAATCATGGAAGGCGTGTCCAGAGGAGGTACAAAGGGATGAGTATAATGCGCAGAAAAACAGGCATAACCCTTCTTTTTCTCCTGCTTGCCCTGTCGACGCTTACCGGCTGCCACGGCAAAGGAGGCCAAAAATCCTTTTCCATCCCCGAACAGCTCGATACCTCCAGGCAGTACGAGATCACTTTTTGGGCAAAAAATGATACGAACAAGACGCAGACGGATATTTATAAAAAGGCAATTACAGATTTTCAGACGCTGTATCCGAACATCACTGTTAATCTCCGTCTGTATACGGATTATGGAAAAATTTATAATGATGTTATCACCAATATTGCCACGGATACCACGCCCAACGTATGCATCACCTACCCCGACCATATCGCCACCTATCTGACAGGAAACAGTACGGTGGTTCCCCTGGACGGGCTGATTACCGATCCCAGATATGGCCTGGGCGGCAGCGAGCTTCTCTTCGACTCTCCCCGGCAGGATGAAATCATTGAACAGTTTTTGGAGGAATGCTCCTTAAACGGACAGATTTACGCCCTGCCCTTCATGCGTTCCACGGAAAGCTGCTATATCAATAAAACCTATGTGGAAAAACTGGGATATACCCTTCCGGATACGCTGACCTGGGACTTTATATGGGAGGTTTCCGAAGCGGCCACGGCGAAGGATGCAGACGGCAATTATCTCATTAACGGACAGTCCGTCATGATACCTTTTATTTACAAATCAACGGACAACATGATGATTCAGATGCTTAAGCAAAAGGATGCCGGCTATGCATCGGCAAACGGGGAAATCCAGCTTTTCAACGATACCACCACACAGCTTCTGTACACCATCGCGGAGCATGCCAAAAGCGGCGCCTTCTCCACCTTCAAAATATCCAGTTATCCTGCCAACTTCCTGAATGCCGGCCAGTGTATTTTTGCCATTGATTCCACAGCCGGTGCTACCTGGATGGGAACAAATGCGCCCCTTTCCGATATCAGCGAAGAAGCTTTTGTGGATTTTGAGACCGAAGTCATGATGATACCCCAGTTTGATCCGGAGCATCCCCGGATGATCTCACAAGGGCCCTCCGTCTGTGTATTTAATAAGAAGGATCCCCAGGAGGTCCTGGCTTCCTGGCTCTTTACCCAGTACCTGCTCACCAATGAAGTACAGATCGCTTATTCCGAAACGGAAGGTTATGTTCCCGTGACGAGCAAGGCGCAGGATTCCCCGGCTTACCAGGATTACCTCTCCCGGTGCGGTGAAGACAATGCCCTGCACTATGACGTGAAGATCAAGGCTTCCCGCCTCCTGCTGGATCATGTGGACGATACCTTTGTCACCCCTGTATTCAACGGTTCCGCCTCCCTGCGCAGCGCATCAGGCCAGCTTGTGGAAGAGGTCACCAAGGCCGTCCGCCGCAAAAAAGAGGTCAACGCGGCTTTTATCAACGACCTTTATGATGATGTGGCATCCCTCTACCACTTAAATGAAAGCAGCCCCGCCTCTGCAGGCAAAGCCGATCTCGGCCCGCTGCCGCCTACAGCTATCGCCCTGCTGTCCTGTCTCGCAGGCGCATGGGTATTGATTCTTGCCTACATTATCCGGCAGGCAATGAAAAAATTACGTAAAACTTAATAAAAATGTTGATTCCTGGTATTTTCAGGTATATAATGGCTTTGTCCGTTTGGGAAACAGCGGACGGCCGTATTCTTTGTACAGGCATCCTGCCTTACAGAGCAGTCCGGCATTTACCGACACATATGCTTATCAGTAAAAAGGAGAATGTTATGAAAAAAGCAATCGTTTTATCCCTGGCACTCACTCTTGCGCTCGGAATGACCGGCTGCGCCAAGACTGAGAATGCTCCCGCAGCAGAAAGCTCTGTTGAAGCTGTTTCCGAAGCTTCCAGCGAAGCCGCAGAAGAAACCACAACAGAGGCTGCCGAAGAGACTTCCACTGCTGCTGCAGAAGAAGCTTCTAAGTCCGAAGGCGTATTGAATTATGAGGAATACATGGCTGCAGAGCTGGATTCCGAAGTTGTTGTAGAAACCTATGTACAGGCAAAGCAGTCCTGGTGGGAAGACAAAGCCACCGTATATACCCAGGATCAGGATGGCGCTTACTTCGTGTACAATATGGCCTGTTCAGAAGAGGATTATGAAAAACTGGTGCCCGGAACCAAAATCAAAGTTACCGGATATAAGTCTGAATGGTCCGGTGAAGTGGAAATCACTGATGCCACCTTTGAAATCGTGGAAGGTGATACCTACCTCGCTCCCGTCAAGGATGTTACCGCAATGCTCGGAACCGATGAACTGATCGACTATCAGAATCAGTATGTTGCATTCAAAGGCATGACTGTTGAAGCGGCCGGACAGGATGAAAGCGGAAATGATGTTGCTTACCTGTACAACTGGGATGGCTCCGGTACGGACGGCGACGACCTGTACTTCAGCGTTTCCCTGAATGGCGAGACCTATTCCTTCGTTGTAGAGTCTTATCTTTGCGACAATACCACCGATGTATACGCAGCTGTCAAGAACCTGCAGATCGGCGATGTTATCGATATGGAAGGCTATCTGTACTGGTATGAGGGTGTTAATCCCCATATTATCTCTGTAACAGCAGCTAAATAAGAGAAAATAAAAAGAATGCCGTAGGGTCATCAGATTTCATGACCTTACGGCATTTTTAATATTCTATTGAAAATAAGGCCCGCCGGTAAAATCACTCCATCTGGATGCCGGGATCTCAGGGCTTGTGATAATACATTCCGGATCAGGTGCAAGGATATGTCTGGTAACCTCGAAGATCCCCCTCGCGTCGCACAATATACATTCTGCATTGCCAAACGAAACCTGTCTGGCCGCTCCCGTATCATAAAAGGCCTGCGTAAGCTTTACGAAATCCTCTGAAATATAAGGCTGAACTGCATTATAATGTCTTCTCATAAAAATCTTCTTCCGGCTTCCGTCCGGCATTACCGTATAGAATTCCACAGGTTTTTCCGTCAAACGGTTGGGAATGTTCAGCACCTCTTCCACACCGTGAATAAACGTATTACGCGCATGGGTAACCCCCACCAAAAGAATTCTGCCGTTTATATCCTTCAGACGGTCATAGCATCCGCCGGGAGTGCACGGTGTATTGTTCTCCTCTTCTCCGGCTATGTATTCTTCCGCCCCGGCACCATAAGCCGCCATGCTGTGGGTGGGATGAAGAGAACGGCATACGCCGGGCCTCTTCCGGAAAAGATTCGGAAGAATCCCCACACAGGCATCCTCCTGCACAGGATCAAAAACACGGTACTCCTCTCCCATCTGCGCCCATGTATGCGTGGGAAGCAGAAGAAGCCCCTGTGAAAAATACTCCATCAGAGCATCCAGTACGGTATCCGCCCCTCCCTCTATATTTCCCATAGCTTTCATTGATGAATGTATGAGAATGCTGTCAGTAGGACGCAGGGACATTCCTTTCAATTGGTTCTGAAGGTCCTTTCTGGTGTAAATCATATCTCCGTTACCTCGTATAGTATTATAGTAAGCTAATGGCCCCGTACTTCCATGCAGACATCAGCTTTGTAAGCCATTTAATGGCATGAGCTGATTATACCATACTCCGGCCGGACCACAATATACTTTTTTCACCCGTTCCGCTTCAACCCGTTCCACCACAATTATCCCTGCCCGGCAAATAGCTGACTGTCCTGTCCCCGCTCTTTACCCTCCTGCTGATCAGCTCATTCCATGTCCTTTACATAGCTCATGTCATTTACACTTTCCACAGTAAATGTCTTTCCATCATAAACAATCTTGGTAATGGACGCGTTTCCAAGCTCTCCTACTACGATTTCCGGATTAACCGCTGATAAAAATGCGGATATTGCCATTCCGTGTGAAACCACAAGAACATTTTTCTGTCCGTTTAATCTCGCTTCCTCCGCGATTTTCACGATGCCTTCCGCCACTCGCTGCTGTGCTTCTCCCCATGTTTCCGCCGATCCTGTTTCATCCGTATTTGCCATCGCCGTCACCGCATCGTATATGGATATTTTTCCGCCAAAAACGGCTCCCATCATATCCTCCACACTTGAAAACCCAAGCGCTTTCGAGGCGGCTCCATAGGCTTCCGGAGGGGTTGCCCCTTCATAAATACCAAAGCACACTTCACGGATCATTGGTTCTTTTTTCAGCGTAAGTGCCTCCTGACCACAATTCCTGAGCACAAGATCCGCAGTTTCTATCGCCCTGCCGCTGTCGCTGGAATAAGCCGCATCAAAAAAGATCCCTGCCTTTTTCAGGCCCTGTCCAAGCTTCTCCGCCACCGCGGCGCCGTCCTGTGTCAGAGGCGAATCACACCAGCCCTGCATACGGCCTGTATTATTCAGCATGGTTTTTCCATGTCTGGTCAGATACAAGGTAACCGTTTTACTCTCTTCAGCCTGTACATTCTCTAACTTTCCATTGTCCGCAAACGCCAGGCCAAAGCATAAAATAACCGCCATCAATATCGCTGTCCATCTATTTTTCTTCATCTTACCTATCCTCCTGTTCTCTTTTTGAATGGATCCCACCCATTATTTTCTTAATCCTCTTTTTCTATTATCCCCTCTCCTTTTTTCGCTTCAGACAGGCCTGTATCTGATTAAATCATTGTATCCGTTCACAGATGTATTCTCTTTACAAAAATTAGCCGAATTAATGGCATCTATTGACATATATAAGCTGATATTTTCAACAAAAACAGGCGAAACAACTTATTTCTCGTCATTTCGCCCGGCTATTTTTATATATCCTTCTTTTTTTGTGCATCCTGCAGGATAATGTGGGGATAATCTGCAAAAGACTCTCCATTCCTGTCACTTGTCCCCGTTTTATTTCTCTTTTTAAACTGATACGGCGTCATGCCGTATTCCTTCTTAAAACTTTTTATGAAAGAACGGACATCCGCAAATCCGCTCATCATTGCAACCTCCAGCATGGAATAATCTGTGCCGTAAAGCAGCTCAAATGCATGGTTTAACCGCACCTTATCCAGATACTCCCGGAATGTACTCCCCGTGTGCTTCTTAAAATCCCGGGCAAGATATTCCATGGAAAGATTGAAATGGGCGGCAACCTGGCAAAGTGTCACCGGTTCCTGATAATGCTCTTCCACATAATTCATAACCTTCTGTATTCGTTCCATATATTTCTGGCTTTTTATGATTGCCTGATTCTTCACCTGTTTGAAATATGTAAAAAGAAGGTACAGCATCCGGTAGAGCAGCCCCATCATTTTCAGATAGATGAACTCCTCCTGTTCCTTTCTGTAAATCCCGATCATTTCATCGAAAACATGCTTCAGTTCTTCCTTCTTTTCCTCATTTCCTTCCAACACAAAACAGACCTCATCAAACTGCGGACAGATTTCCTTCAGGAACTCGTATGATATAAAAATAGACGCGCCAAACAGCTCATCCTGCGTACGGCCGATTTTTCTTTCCGGCCACAGGGCATGAATATCTCCGCTGTTTATCAGGATGATTTCCTCCGACTGCACCAGCGTTTTTTCCCGCTGACCATCAACTGCACCTCACAGTCAATCAGATAGTCAATTTCCATACTCCTGTGCCAGTGTTCCAGAACCGCATAATTAATAACGCCCTGATGCAGACGAAGCTGCATAGGAAACTGTTTTGTTGTCCGGAACGATTCATGATAAAACTGTTCCATGGCCTTCCCCCTCCGCCTGTCCGTTAATATGGCAGGGCCACTTCTTTTTAGACAGTATATCATACTCGCAATGTATTTACGATATTTGTTTCTTTTTCTTCCGGTATCATCCTCCTGAAAAAATGTATTGCCTGCGGGGCCTGTGGCATGAGAATTTTATACGGAGGCTCTCGTCATTTATAGTATCAGGATTCATTTACATTTGGAATTATAATATATTACTTTTCTCTGTTTCTTTATTTTAGTTGGTATAGATAATTGATTGTCATCGTAGTCTTTTTATTCCGCCTGCAAATAAAAAATGAATTCAAAAAATGAATTCAAAAACAATAACTCCTTGACATTCCAGTTGCTTGAAGGTGCAAAATAGAGGCAGGAGATACTTACACCAAAGATTTTGTGAATATGTTTCCATAATTATATTAGGAAGTAAGGAGGTTCAAGACATGAACATAAAAGAAGCGGAAAGAATGACAGGATTAAAAAAGGCAAATATTCGTTACTATGAACAGGAAGGACTTCTGCAGCCGAAGCGAAATGGACAGAACAACTACCGGGAGTACGATCAGCAAAATATTGAAACACTGGAAAGGATTAAGCTTCTGCGCCTGCTTGAGGTTCCGGTTTTCCAGATACAAGCGCTACAAAAGGGGGAGACAACACTCCATAATGTGATGGATTTACAGGAAAAGAAGTTTAGTGAAGAGATTAGAGAAAAAGAAGAACTGTTGAAGTTATGTAAGCGTGTGAAAATAGACTGCAGCAATTTCGAAAGTCTAACAGTAATAGCTCCGGAAGGTAATGGGGAATATTGGCATCGGATGAATGGAAAAATTTTGTGCCAGGACAAAATACGGCATATAGAAGCGAGAATGGCTCTGTTAAAAAATTCCCTTCCACTGCTCATGCTTTCCTATTGGATCGTATGGACAGCATGCCGGATTGCAGAGCACCAACTTCCTGCTGAGTTTACCGCAATCTATATAATATTAACCCTGGCTGTTCTTGGCCTCTGGTGCTTACTTCGACTTAAAGTGAGTCATGAAAAATGTACCTATATGAAATAAAAGTCCGTATTAACGAAGGTCTGTGCATAGGATATTCAGAAATCTCTATGCACAGACCTGTAATAATATGGTTATTCAATTATAATGTATACAATTTCACCGGTTTTTACAGCCCCCCTGTAACTGCCAGAAAAAGTCCGGCTAAAAATGTTTCAGGTAATACGATCAAACTGGCGGCTGGCCATATTGTGGATTAAGATGCAAGCCCATATGGTTGATTAGTGAATTTTTTAGTGCGTCTGATTGGTAATAAGGCTGCATTCAATTATTCATTTCAGCATTTTTCCTTCCGCCACAGCTTTAAGATGTTTTCCATAATTGCTCTTTCCATATTTGTCGGCTGCAGCAAGAAGCTGTTCTCTGTTTATCATATGATATCGATATGCGATTTCTTCCGGAGCGGATACTACCACGCCCTGCATATTTTGAAGCATTTGGATAAAACCAGAAGCCTGCATCAGACTGTCCATTGTACCAGTATCCAGCCAAGCAAAGCCTCTGCCCATAACATCACAGATTAACTTTTCCTCTTCCAAATACATGGTATTCAATGTAGTAATCTCCAATTCACCTCGCGAACTTGGTTTTACCTTCTTTGCCATTTTACTGACACCTTTAGGATAAAAATAAAGTCCTGTTACGGCATAGCTGCTCCTAGGCTGTCTCGGTTTTTCTTCCAAAGAAAGTACCCTGTTATGCTCATCAAATTCAACCACACCAAATCGCTCCGGATCCTCTACATAGAAACCGAAGACGGTAGCAGTACCGTCAATTGCATTTTGTACCGCACACCTCAGCTTTTTCCCTAACCCATTTCCATAAAATATATTATCACCCAAGATAAGCGCGCAGGGTTCGTCACCAATAAACTCTTCCCCAATCAAAAATGCCTGCGCCAAACCATCCGGACTTGGCTGTACTGCGTAAGACAAGTTAATCCCAAACTGATTTCCGCTTCCTAAAAGCTGTTCAAATCTCGGTGTATCTTCTGGCGTGGAAATGATCAGAATATCCTTTATTTCTGCCAGCATCAGAGTAGATAGTGGATAATAAATCATCGGCTTGTCGTAAATCGGGAGCAATTGTTTACTCGTAACCATTGTCAATGGATATAATCTTGTTCCAGCACCTCCGGCTAATATTATTCCTCTCATTATGTTCTCCTTTCATTTTAATCTTTATGTATTTATTTTATCTATGTTATACGCCGAGGGTTCAATATCCCTTCCTAGAATTTTCCAATACTGCAGGCAAAGAGTAGGCGGAATAATTTATACCTGTTCAATAAAAGTGTAAGGATGGTTGGAATACCGATACCTAGTAATAAATACATTAACGGTCCTAAATTTAAAAATGCCAATAATTTATTAACCGGAATATGCATGAACATAATCGGAATCGTAATTCTTCCAAGGAAACGCAGAACATACCTTAACAATTTTGTAACTCTGTATTTTTGCATCCAGTACACTGCCCTGACTATCACAATTCCAAAGGCACATGGTATAATCACTGCAGAAACCAATTCCTTATAATATACTGGTTTCATATCAAAGTAATAAAATGGAATATCCCTGGAGTAATTCAAGATGCAAAATGTAATTAAGCATAATGCAATCACTACATATATATAATCCTTCTTCCGGTTTTCAGATAAAATCCACTCTTGAATTTTATCTTTATGGTAGAATCCAAAAGAAATATAAACTAATGCCAACAAAGCAACATCTATATTCCATGGAATACCTGGGGATTTCAACAAGACTATTCTCTCTGTCACGTATGACTCAATGATTGCTAGCCCCCCCCCTGCCAAAATCAGTCTTTTCACTGTTCTATCAGAAAATTTCTTTAATAACAAGGCGAAAATCATGATTGAACTAAGGTAACAGGTTACATACCAGTAAATCCCTGTTATCGCTCTGCCACCCCACAGCATATGACAAAGTACTCTGATAGAAATATCTCTTCTAACAAGAATAAAATCCACAAGCATATAACATGCATATGGTATCATTAAAAGCTTTACTTTCTTCAGTATATATTCTGAATCAAGCAGTTTATCCCGCTTAAATAAGTATCCGGACAATATCAGAAATACTGGCATGTGAAATAGGAAAATCACATCATGGAGTAATCCTTCACCATAATGTCCAAGTACGACCAAAACAATCAGGATTCCTCTAATTATATCTATATTATCGTCTCTTTCCATCACACTACCCTCTACACAATATCTTCCTTATCATTTCTTTTTCCTTGATAACCAGATATCCACCTGCAGCCACCAAATATATTGCCATTCCCATCACCACCTGGATTAGGAGCGTGGATAATGATTTCGAATGTTTATTCCCATATATATATACAGGAATAAACATTATGATTCCCGCAAGTAGGAAAACCCAATTGCTGAAAGTATAACGCACTACTGGTATATCTTTTCTACAAGCAAAAATCTGATACATAGCCACAAAAGATTCTGCCATCAACGTTGCAATTGCCGCACCAGTCGACTCCCACATAGGAATCATCAATGTATTAAAGATCAAATTAATCACTACTCCGATAACGATCGATATGATATAATCTTTATCCCGTTTATTTGGAAGTAAATACTGAGTTCTTACAACATTCGCACAGGCACGTACAATGACCATTGGCGCAATAACCATAATAAGAGTACCACAGGCAATAAATTCCTTTCCAAAATATACCGGAGCAAACACTTTTCCTACAGCCATCATTCCAAATGCCATTCCACAGGCCATAAAAAGCATAAAACGCATGGACACACATATATACCTTTTAGAAATTTCTTCTTCTCCTCTGGCTACAAAGTTCGTCATTCTGGGAAGCATTACCACACCTAGCGCTGCTATAACACCATAGGGCAATTCCACAATCTTATCCGCATTTGAATATATAGCCACTTCGGTCATTGTAGACAAATTACCCAGCATAATTTTATCCATGGAACGGTAAATATTGATAACAAGAACCGGGAAGAATAAAAACATACACCCCTTTGCATGCCGCCAGATATCTTTAACAGGCACCGTTACAAATTTTACATGGTTACATAAGCCAAACCATAAGGCCACTGTACTCAGTAGTAATGAACCTGTACAGATTGCAGTATAAGCCGCCAGATCCCCCCTATCATTTACAAACACAAAAATTGCAGCAAAAGACAGCAGTCTAACGATAACATTAACAATCGTAGTCTTCTTAAACTGTTCTAATCCAAAATACAACCAGCTAATATTAAAAAATTCTGAGGAAATATAAAGTAATTGAACCCAGGCGATCAATCGATTTTCCTTACAAAAAAGTGACATATATACAACATATGCAAATATTGCTATGGCACCAGATATCATCTGAAAATAATATGCACCTGAAAACGCTCTGTTTAAAGATTCTTCATTATCTCTGTTCTGCGCTATGAGCCGATTTCCATAATTCTCAAATCCCAAATATGCAAGCATGGCGAAGTATAAAGCAATGGAGTAGGTATAATTATATATACCAAGCTTTTCCGCGCCCAATATACGAGATACATAAGGTACCGTAATAAGAGGTAAAATAATTCGTAATAACTGGTAAGCTGTGTTATACAGGAAATTAATTGCTACATTCGATGTTACTTTTCCTTTACTCATAAGCTATTTCTTACACCTCTTTTTCTTTTATTGCAATAATGATGTCTTTTACATGAAATGCCATGATAAACAGGATATAAAAGATCGTTGTATCATATGATTCAAACTGCATCTGAAGCATTAAAGCGAAAAGTGCTCCTGTAAGATAAACACTTGCACGTTCAAATTTTGTAGATGAGAGTTTCTGAGCACTTTTTAAAACCATTATAATAAATGCAATCAAAAAAACAAATCCACCACGGTACAACATGTAGAGCCATCTGTTATGTGGTGTTACATAACCAAATCGCAAGATAGCAATATCATTTAATTCTGCCCCATAGCCTAAAATTGGTCTCCGTTCTATATACAACATCGCTTTTGCCCATATTGTAGTTCTAGTCGATGCAGTAATGTCACGATGTAGTATGTTCACAAGAATTCCTGTGAACATTTCCTGACTCTGGAACACGACAAAAATAAGAAATACAACAGCGCTTGCGATTAACCCCCATCTCAAATCAATACTTACATGTTTGAATTCTGTCAACAAAAATATACCCGTAAAAATAAACAATCCCACAAGACCAGCTGCGGATTTAAATTTAATCTCCATATAAATACTTGCTGCAATCAACATAATATTCCGTATACTGAATCTTTTCTTTGTCACATATTGTGAATGCAAAAGGCTTGTTACAAGTCCAAGCATTATATAGAGGATAGTCTGATTTTGCTGTCCCAGTAAATAATATTTTCGGGTATTTCCTATAACAACGTTATATAACCCATTCGGATGTAAAATCAGAGATATCATATTTCCATATAAAAGAATTTCATTAATCAACAACAAAATACCTATCATTTTGACAGGCTTTTTTTGGAACATATAATCAAGACCAGCAATAAACGGTATAACAAGCAATATATTATCTAATAATACACGAATAATCTTATTAGCTTCCGGATTCAGGGTTGAGGCCAATAACAAAATGAACTCTTCTACTACAATAAATAAAAAGAAACCGCTTGGTTTATAATCTTTGAATCGCAATAGTCTTAAGAAAATTATTCCTGAAATGATAAGTGCCGAGGCAAGCCTTCCCACAACAAAAGTGGTATGTATTACTGGTATAAAGTCTTCTCTGAAATACTGTGGTTCAAAATTCCAAATCAGCAAAAAAAACCATAAAATGGAGCTTATCGATAATGAATATTTGTAATTGCTTACCCTTTTTTGATTTCGTATAACAAGCCTAAGCATCAGTCATCCTCTTGGCCATAATTGAAGCATCGTTCAATTCAAGACCTCTTTATATATTTTAATGAGTTTTTCTCTCACAGCGTCCTCACTAAACAATTTATACGCATTTTTTGTTATCTCTTCACTATTATATTTACTGTAATTATCATGTATTTCTTGTAGGGCTTTTTTCATTTCTTCTTTACTATACATTGACACTTTTATAGAATTTGTATCATCAAGTGGTTCTGTAAATCCTAATGCATCCGTCACAACCACCGGTTTTCCGCAGGCCATTGCTTCTATAACAGGTACTCCAAATGTTTCCAATCTACTGGAACAGACTAGCACATTGCTGTTTTTAATAATTTGAGCGACTTCTTCCCGTTTCTTTGGTCCATATAAAAGAATCTGTTCCTGCATTCCAAGATTCTGTATTAAGCGTTGCAGTGCTGAATATTCATTACCACCACCAATAATGTCAAGCCTGACGTTATTGTCATATCTGAAAGTATCAGCAAACGACTCTATCAACATGTCAAACTGCTTAACAGGCACAAGTCTACCAGATGCCACGAAGATAAATTTCTGCTCATTTTCTTTAATACATCTGGCATTAAAAAAAATAGGAGGAACAACATTCGGCACTACATCTATCTGTCTTGATGTTCCAGTCAGTTCAATAACACTTTGCTTCAACGGCTCGCCGACACAGATAAATGCATCTGCATTGTCAACAAACCATTTCAATGACCGCATATTGTCTGGGGTCACATCTTTACACAAAACATTTGTCCAGTGTTCCGTAGCTACAATTTTTACTCCTCTATCCCGTAACTTAGCAAATGATTCGTAATATGCCATAGCAGGATAATGAATATGTATGATCTCTGGTATTCCTTCAATAGAAATTATCCTGTTAAAAAGTTTTTCAACTTTCTTTTTTTCTATATTTTTAAAAATTGGTGATGGACACTTTCCTACAGGGAAATCATATCTGTATACTTTGAGCTTATCATTTGCGAACGAATTAATTCCCCATTTTCTCCAATGTCTGATAGATCTTAAATCAACACTCGGATAAATAACATCATAAACTTGTGAAAGCATTTTCGCCTGTTCAAGCTCAAAGCTTCCCCGCATCTTATTAAATTCAGAAGGATATTCTCTTCCAATCATCCATAATTTCATGTAATTATCTCGCTTATTTTGGATTTAGTTCTTTATACTTAATCTTACCAGAATCATTTCTCGGTATATTATCGATCAAGAACACCTTAAACAGATTCTTAAAAAGTCCAGTCTTATTCATAACGAACTCCTGTACCTCCTTAACTTTGTCAGCATCCGTGATATATATATCCATTCGCTGGTCTGTTCCGGTACAAGCACACTCAATATTAAACCGTTCCTGAATAAGACGCTCACACTGATCAAGACTTATTCTGTAGCTTAGCAGCTTCAGGAATCTTGAAAGTCGGCCAGTCACATAATAACAACCATCCTTATCCCGCCTTGCCAAGTCTCCAGTATGGTAAACCCCATTCCACTCGTCATCCTTATTCAAATCCTCTCGACAAAGGCCGTATCCCATAGTAACATTCGGTCCCTTATAACACATTTCGCCTTCAGCAATCGGATCATTCAATACCTCTCCATCAGAATCAATCAGAAAAAGCTCCCCTTCGGGAATCGCTCTCCCGATACTTCCCACTTTACTTTCCGCAAATTCCGGCGGAAGCATAGCCATTCTTGCAGAGGTTTCCGTTGTTCCGAAAGATGCTATAAAACGTTTATTATTTTTTTTAGCATAATCTGCCAGCCAGATAAACCGATTATCAGTAAGCTTCCCCCCACCCTGTGAAAGGGTAGTAAGATACGGAAGCTCCATTCTGTCAAAATGAAGTCTGGCAAAGATGTCATAGCTGAACGGAACCCCTGTGAAGTTTGTTGCCTTTTCTTCCCTTAGATAATCCCAAAATTCACCACTAAACAGATTGTATGTAGTCAGAAGAACAGTTGCACCCACGTACAGATGTGTATTGATAACATTAAGACCCATAGTATATTGCATTCCAAGATCGCATATAGGTCTTTCGCTTTTTGTCCATCCAAATGCTGTTGCCACATTCTTAGCATTAGCTTCTAAATTACCTTTTTTATATCGCACAAGCTTAGGACTTCCTGTTGAACCTGATGTTGTCATTAGCAACTGCAGCTTCTCACTAATAGGATATATCTCATTCCCCGTCTCAAGAAGTATATATCCATACTGTTCATAAACAGACGGATAAAAGAATTTAGCCTTTTCCTCTTTAGGTACCCACAGATAAGCTGGCAAATAGGTAGCCATCAGTGTCTCCAGAAGTTCTGAATCAATCTTGCTGCTCAACATTAATGGAACAATATCATGTTCAACTAAGCTAAGATATCCCAACATAGAACCAACAGTATTCTTACAAAGGATAAAAGCTACGGTTCTGTGTTTTAACTGAGGATAAAATTTAATTATGTGAGCAACAAGGTTACCATATGTCAGGCATCCCCCTTCATTATCCTTTAATGCAAGATCCGTTATAGAATGTTCATCCAAATTCAGAAACATTTTTATCCAACCTCCAATTCATCTCTCATCAGTGACTTTTATTTTACACATGATGAAATATTCTATTTTCAAATAAATAACAGAACATATAAGGGTACCAATAAAAGAAATCATTGTCAGAACAACCTTATTAGACATAAATAATTTACAGAACTCAATTACTATTTTGTGTATTAAAAAAGACTGTGCACTTACATCCCCTATAAGAATCAATATCCTATTTCGGGAAAATGTCTTACTGATCCAACCATTGCAAGAAGCAAAGACAAAGATAAATACGGTACTGATTGGAATCCAGAACAGATCAAATTTATACGCTTGCCAGAAGTCATATTTTGTATATATATAAATCTGATAAACCACAATTATAAGAATTGCCGCTTCAATTATTGTAGATACTTTAGAATCCAGTCTGTCTTTTCTTTTTAAGAACATATAACCTGTCATACATCCGACAAGGAAATCCCCAACTCTATATAATGGACATATATACGTGATCCATTTAGTAATATTTTCACTGAACCATACATCAGGAGACTTAAAAAGCAACACTGCAATCAACAATTGCAATACCACTGAAGCTGTTGTTATTTGCATAGCTCTCACTTTGTTTTTTCGGATAATTCGAAGAAACCGCGGAAACATAAAATACAAAAACAATGCATTGCTCAAATACCATGAAACTGCATTAAAGGAAAAATATCCTTCACTAAATGGGAGCCAACTCTGCACTAAAAATATGTTTGACAGAAAATATCCAATCTGATTCCAGTCAAAATTACTATGAACAATATTCGATAGCAGTATCATTGCAGCTACAGCCAATAAAGTTATAAGATGCAAAGGATAAATCTTTTTTATCTTTTTAACCGCAAAGGATATATCACCTGTTATACCCCCCCAACTCAAAATCTTGCCTTGGGTAGTATGTATATATCAGACAAAATCCGGATAAAACAAAAAATATGGAAACCCCAACTGCCCCTGTACTTGTCAACTCTACATGAGAAAGAAATATGGCAATGAACGCCAATGCCCGAATTATCTGAATTGAATTCAGTCGTTTTTCGCTCATAATGCGATTCCTCTAAATTTCTATTCCATACTTAGAAAGGATCTTTTTCCCATTCTCATATCCGCCAAAATGTGTGATATCTTCTGTATCCAGCATAATATCAAATTCATCTTCCAGTTGAGCAATAAGCTCCATATGTGCCAGAGAATCCCAATTCGGCGCAACCCCAAAATTGAACGCCTCATTCAGTTCTGATTCTTCTGCTTCAAATAAATCCAAAAAAATTTTATTGTATCTTTCAATATTCATGATTCACCCTCACTTTTCCTCTTTTATTTGTGAAATACCTTATTTATCTTTACACTCTGTCTGCAAAACGTTTAATCAGACCTTCTACCTTTACTTTTGAATTTACATATATATCCTTTATCAAAACAGAACAGATATTATCATATTCTATTCCTTCCAGAGTCTCACGATAAATAATTTCAGCTCCGAATCGCTTCTGTATTCCCAGCATAACAGTATTATTTTCCAATGCACCCATAACAATTTTCTCAACTCCAAGAACATCAAAAGCAAAATCAAAGCTCAATTTAAGTGCCTCTATATTTTGAACCTGTGATCCATAGCTTAAAAAACGACCGGTCTCAACTGTTTTGGCGACAGGATTGTAGTTATAAACCCCCTTCATTCCAATCGAGTTTCTTTTCAGATCCTCAACTATAAAGAGATAATCACCTTCAAGTTTCATTTGTCTTTTGATATAATTCCTCTGCTCCTCCACAGTACCGCTGCTCCTGTGTAAGTATTTCGTTTTCTCTGGGTCTGTTCTCATCCTGTAGGTTACTTCTGCATCCGCCTCCTGAATGGAACGTAATCGAACTGTCAGCCCTTCTATAACCTTGTCATATACCATACCTAACTCCTTTAAATTATCAAACCACTCTAAATTTAGATTTTATAAGATTTAACAACCAATTTTTATCGCAATATACAAAGAGTGCTATTGCGTTAATGACAAATTCTATAGGTTTATATTTTCTGATATATTTACTTTTAAACAAAATGCGTGAATAACTATGATGGCAATTATTTTCCAGCTCAAACTGGTTATCTTTTAAACGCTCGCAATCTACATGATATATTTCTCTTTCAAATGAGTCTCTCTTTTCATGAATAAGTATATAAAGCTGCTTATTAAATTCTTCCTTTGAAATCACAGATTTCTTCATCTCTTTACCTTGTTTGGAACGAATCTCTTTGTTTTCTATTAAGAATTTAACTTCATCATAAAATCCTTTTTCATCATCTACAAAAACAAATTTTCTTAAATATTTATTCGGCAAAAAAAATTCACCTAAACACATACTAAGTCCATTCGAAGCATACTGCACTACCGGAAGTTCCTGAGAAGCAGCTATCTGTGACATCAACCCTCCGCCCATAGGAAATGTACCAATATATAAATCTACATGTTTATATAATTCGACTATATCGCTCCTATAACCAAGCATAAAAACACGTTCTTCAATGCCCAATTCCTTCCATTTTTTTTGAATATATGCTGTTTCTCCCCTTTTTCCAAAGGCACCACCCCCAACAAAATACAAAACGGTATTCTTATTTTCTAAAAGAATATTTTTTATTAATTCAAAGTACTTATCTTTTTGCCCATATATTTTTTCAAGTCTTCCCCCTGACAAAAGTTTGATTTTCCCTACTCCATAAGGAAGCCCTTGAAATCCTTTACTTTTTAATACAGGGTAAAATGGCTGGATTAGTATTCTTTCAGGATTTATATTCCTATGCTGTATACTTATGTTGGCACCATAGTTTCTAAATGCGATAAAATAATCATATGTTTTAGCTCCTAGCCAAAATGAATGATCAGAAAGATCAATATAAAAACGCTCTATAGAATTCAGAAAATTCCATGCAATTGTACCAATAACATCATCAGATATTGTCTGAATCAAAGCAATATGAGGAGAATACCGTTGAACTGTATCAATAATATACCTTATTTTCTTTTCTGCACTTAATTTGGTAGGAATCACGCTAACTGTTGCCCTCTCACTCAAATCAAGCATAGTCTTAATAAAAGTCGTTTTAGAACTATTGAGATTTTTAGTAGTTATATATAAAAAGTCAACATTCCAGCTAATAAGCGCACCTAAATATTGTTGGGTCAATGCAATATTGTCTGTAGTGTGCGTATCATAAAATACTATTCGATCAGCATTCTCACCACTCTGCATTTTTTCTCTGAACGGAGATAAAGTATTGGAAGCCTTAAAAATAAACTCCTCCAATCTTTCATCTTCATAGCAAAGGTAATAATTCTTTGCTAAAACACAAGCAAGCTTAGCACAGTCACAAGCAAGTTCAAATTTACCTTTATCTAAAAGACTTTGCGCTTTATTAATAAAATAATTAAATTTATTATATACTTTATTTTGAGTTATCATCTTAGTTCGTATACCAACACTACTCTAAAAGAGTTTTATGAGAGGTGGTACTTATACCCCTTTCCAAATTTATATAATATTTTGGTTCCTAAATTTTTTATATTTTGTATAAGTAGTGTGTAAGAATAAAAAATTATTGCTATTATAGGATAAAGCATCCTTATTACTTTTTTATCATACAGTGATGTCCGCTGTATCTTTGATAAATAACGAATCATTTTATAAGGCTTCCATATTATATCCAGACCGATTTTAATCTTCTTTACATCATACTGAACTTTCCCCCGTTTTTCCTGACGGAAATTCTGTACATAGTTGTCTGTGCATTTCCGAACAAATTTCAACCTGCTTCTGTTTGCAAATAAACTGCTCCGCATAGAGAGTTTTGCTATATACCAGTCTTCTTTAGAATCATAAACTTCTTTATCATCCCAAGCACACAGCCCCCTAAATTTAAGGAGCATGAAGTGCTGAAGCTCTTCTATATTTTCATGATACAGCTTTTCCTCCATAGGATCCCATTCATATTTAATCAACACTTTACCATCTTCAAGGATATATTTCAGTGCAGTTCCATGTGGTGCACTCAAAAGCTGTTGATAGAAGGGAATATTGGTTCCAAGGTAATCATAATATCTGCTCCTTGGTTTTTCTTCACAAAAAATTAGTCCAGTCCTTTCAAGTTCTAGAATAGGTTTATCCGGCTTCTGAACGCCTATATAATAACCTACCGTATTAATTCCATAATTATCTTGGATAGTGTTCTGTGTTGTACATTTCCATCCGGAATCTACAAAACGGAACTTATTATCTACAATATAAGGCTCGGTATATTTCATAAAGGCCTCATAATTTGTTTTTATTGTGTCTTCAAAGTATTGAAAGAAATCCTTATTTTCTATCAAGCTTTTGTAAAGTTCAGACTTTTCCAAAAGTTGAGGTTTTTCTGCTTCTTCATCTGTAAACGGGATATACCTTCTTGCTTCATCCAAACTTATATCCAATGATTTCAACCAGTTTTTAAGACTTATCTCTCCCTCTATTTCTTCCGCCATTTGGGCTTTTTTAATCCCAGCCATTACACTACGACGACTACACCAGTAATATGTTGTATCAATTTTTTTATTATCTGGTACAACAATCTCCTGATATAATTCAAAAAGCTGCCTCATAAAAAAGCCTTCACGAGCCATAAAAGCTATATTATGGACATCATCCTCTCTTAACTTTGCATACAACCTCTTTGTGAAGACATAGAAAATACCTATATATTCGCTGTAATCCTTACCATGCCGAAACATTTCATCCAAAGATGTACTATATTGTTTTCCAGCATAACCATTATTCATTTTAGCACTTGTATGAACTTTACACTTGTAGACAATATTTGGTCTATAATCCGTGTGAAGCCCCATAGAAGCAGGTATCTCGTAGTCTGATTCCCTGTTATCACCAATCATGATAACATTCTCCGGTTTCAATCCTGTTTCATTTAATATAAAAGGAAAAATATCACCATTCGCTTTTCTTTTGCCTACATCACAAGAAACATATATCTTTTCAAAAAGGTTTTGAGAAATCCCTGCTGCGGACATAAGTTCTTTCATATCGTTTGTAGATAGATAAAAATCCGAAACTACGAAAAGACGTTTTCCCTTCTGCTTTTCTATTTCCAATTCCTTTACAAGAGAAGTGTTAGCATATTCACAACCGATCTCTACTGCGAAATCCACTTCTCTTGAAAATGCAATAAATTTCTCCTTTTGAACACCGCCCAATTCTTCTTTAACCTCTTCGAACAGGGCTCCAATTGCCTCAATATATGTAACCTCCGTAGTCTCACTATGTTGTTTTAAAAGCAGTTCTCTTTTCTCTTTAAATATTGAAAGCCTTATTGATGGAAGTTTATTGACCATACGCTCTGACAAGGAAGGATACTTCTTTTGCAGACAGGTTGCCCACCGCTGCAGCACTTCTTTGGCTGTCACATGACGTAACACAAGTGTGTCAAAGAAATCAACAAATATAGCTTCAATCGCTCCTTTTGTGTTAATAGACATCTTTTAAATCCTCACATTATTGTGCATCCATCTACCGGAAGTATCTGACCGGAAATGTATGCTGAATAGTCGCAAGCCAGTAACAGACATCCGCCAGCAATATCCCTTGGTTGAGCAAGTCTGCCCATACAGATATTATTAATTCTGCCCTGTAATTTTTCTATATCTGCCTGCTGCATCATTGCTGTCTGTGTAAGGCCTGGTGCAATCGAATTAACTCTAATCTTTTTGGGTGCCAGTTCCTTTGCCGCTGATTTTGTCAGCGCAATAACTGCACCCTTAGTAGCTGAATATACAAGCTGTCCAGCATTTCCTCTCAACCCAACCATAGAAGAAATATTGATAATACTTCCTCCATTCGAATTCCGAGACATAACGCGACTCACTGTCTGCAACATTTCAATTGTGCCATAAACATTTACACGGAACATCTTCTCCATGTTTTCTCTGGAAATCATACCGATAAGTTCATTAAACTCTGTGCCTGCATTGTTCACCAAAACATCGATATGTCCATACTTCTTTTTAATGGACATCACGTTCTTACGAACAACCTCCGGATCGGTAATATCGAAATATACTGCATCGAAGCTGTCTTTCAGCGGACTTGCCTCTATCCATCTGTCTGCTTCTCCTACACTTGCATCATTCACAATAACAGTCGCACCCTCCTCCGCAAAGAGTATTGCAATCTCTTTTCCGATTCCGCGTGCAGATCCAGTTATTATACACACCTTATCCTTTAATAAATCAGCCATCTAAGCACCTCCTGATGACTTAAAGTCTAAATTTTATTATTTTTAAATGAAGACAAATATTCCAGATACAGTTCTTCATATTTTGTCGGAATACGCCTCATGCTGAACGCTTCTCCTTCGTCATTATATCCGACAAAATCGCCTCCTTTAATCTTTGCGTGGTCTCCTCTTTCTTTCGAATTAAAAACCATTTTTACAAGGCTGATAAACATCTTGCAGTCAACAATAAAGCTGACGTTTTCTACATACCAGATATCATTTTCAAACTGTTCTTGATAAAACCGCATATGATTATCAGTTTTAATGCAAGGGCATTCCAAACCTGGACGTACTGCATTTCTCATTCTGTGCCGGTCAGAATATCGCTCATCAAATATGGCAGGAAGCGGTCTCGGACCGATCAAAGACATATCCCCTTTTATTATGTTCCAAAAATTCAGCAATTCATCAAGCGAATATTTTCTTACAAATGTACCGAATTTTGTAACTCTTTCACTCGGTGGTAGTAAATTGCCATTATCGTCCTCTGCGAAAGTCATGTTTCTGAATTTAATCAAATAAAAATGTTTTCCGTCCTTACCCGTTCGTTCTTGCTTGAAAAACACAGGAACACCTACATCAAATAATGTTATTACACCAACAATAAAATTTATTGGTAAAACTACAATAAAAACAGGAACTGTAATCACCAGATCAATAATTCTCTTTATGTATTTCAGATATATACTCTTTCTTGGCTTAACCGCTTTGGATGTTCTATTAACTTTTTCCAGATTGTCTGCTGAAGCAATTCTGGCTATATACGTCCCTTTATCCTCTACCTTTCTCATCATTCTTTATTTACCTGTAATTATTTATTACATCAATAACATACTGGAGTTCCTCATTAGGCAAACCAACATAAATAGGTAACGAAACCTCCTGTTTCGCGAAGCTCTCTGCATTCGGAAAATCACTCCATCCATACCCCCAATCGGAATAACATTCAGCGACGTAAGGCGGAATCGGATAATGTACCTGCGTTCTCACACCATTCTCGTTTAGATACTTTTGAAAGGAATCTCTATCTTCTACAAGGACAGGAAATAGATGATAAACATGTTCTACCTCAGCATACTTCTCCGGGATAAAAACCCTTGGATTCTTAATTCCATTCTTATATTTCAGCGCCATAACCTTACGAATTTCATTTCCGTCATCCAGGTATTTTAGTCCGACCTTGAGAACTGCCGCCTGTATCTCATCCATGCGGCTATTAACTCCATTTATTTCATTATGGTATTTAGTTTTGCTACCATAATTACGAAGCAGACACACTTTTTCAGCAAGCGCGTCATTATTTGTTACAATTGCCCCTGCATCGCCCATAGCTCCCAACGGTTTTGTAGGATAAAAGCTGAAGCAGCCAATATCGCCGAATGTCCCTGCATATTTACCATTAAACTTAGAACCATGGCACTGTGCACAGTCTTCAACAAGTTTAAGATTATATTTTCTGACCAGTTCAACGATTTTATCCATTCTACTAGATTGTCCAAAAAGATGGACTGGCAGAATCGCCTTTGTTTTATCAGTAATTTTTTCTTCTATTGCATCAGCGTCTATTTCCATATGAGCATCTGCATCAACAAACACAGGGGTACCACCATTTTCTGTAACTCCAATTACAGAAGCTATATATGCATTAGCTGGTACAATAACCTCATCTCCTTCATGAATACCTAGTGCACGAAATGCAAGAATAAGTGCATCTGTACCTGAATTAAGTGCAATACAATGCTTAACTCCGAGATAAAGCGCAAACTGCTTTTCAAATTCCTCCATCTCTTTTCCAAGGATATACCACCCGGAATTCAAAGAACGGAGCACCGCTTCCTCATACTCAGCTTTATGAGTATCGAACATTCTTTTTAAAACCACAGATTGAACCACCATATTCATACCTCCCACTTAACACAGAAAACATTCAAAAATATCTTATCTTACTTATCAAATCATCTGATTAACCATTTTTATTCTTTAACCGCATTTACAAAATCATCAAACTCACGTATATACTCAGCAGGATCATAATATTCATTTGTAAGAACCATTAATATTGAATCTTCTGTAAAATCATACATCTCCTTCCACACCATCTTCGGAATGTAAACTGCATCCTGAGGCTTATTCAGTTCAAAAACAGTCTCATTTCTGTATTCATCAATCACTTTGACTTTACTTTTTCCTGAAATATTAAACAGAACAAATTCCGATTTTCTATTAGCATGCCTACCTCGCACCAAGCCAACGTTTTCTTTACCGAAAATATAAAAAATCCTTTTAATTTCGAATGGAACATCCTTAAATCCTTCAACTGTAATATGTCCAATAGAATCTTCGTCACTATTAAAATCCGGTAAAGTTAGCATCTTTACCTCTTCCACATATTTATTCATCATTTTCCCTCACCATAAAACTTCGAAGTATCAATTTGATTATCAAGTTTCCTATCCCTTATAAAATCGAGATACATGTTATAATCGGTTCTAAGTCTTTCAGGCTCATAATGTCCTGATGTCGCAACACAGAGAACACTATCTTTCACTTTCCAAGTTATTTCCCTCCATACGCCAGGATGAAGAATAAGGCCTTTACTCGGAGTATCAAGAGATACAACTTTTCTTTTTTCCCCATCATCAATAAGTACATCTATCACTCCATATGGACAAAACAAAAGCTGCCAACTATGTTTGTGTAGATGAAATCCCTTCTGTTTATTTTCTCTTTCATAAACACAATATAAACGATTTATCTTAAATGGGATATCCTGTTCAGCCTCCAAAAATGACAAGCCAGACTCTATATCGTCCTCAGTAAAAACCGTTCGAATTTTAACAAGCTGGTATTCCATAATCTTCTCATCCATCCTTTCAAATTCTATTTTTATCAATCCTTACCTGCTACTTCAAAATAAGTGTTTTAAGTATTCAATATTTCCCTTATAAACTCATTTCCTTATTGTTTTCCATACCCTCATTCTTCTACCTTCACCACCAAATTCCTAACCTCCGACCGGTTCCCATCCGTATCCACCGTATACAGCTGTACCGGATATTCCCCCACCTCATTAAGCTTCACATTCCCATCCAACTTCAAATTGTTGTAAAGCGTATTATAATCATCCTTATCATCCGTCATCGTTTCTATCACCTGTCCCCAGTTCGGTACCATCCCTACTTTCGTATTTATCAAATCCCCATTCATCACCAGTACCGGAATCGATCCTGCCCGTTTTTCTTCTGCCCGTGCTTCCTCTCCCTCTTCCTCCTGTCCAGCTTCATCCCGTCCATTTCCATTGGCTTCCGCGTCTGCTTCCCGTCCATCCTCTTCGTCTCCTGCCGCAGAACTACTTTCTTCCTGGCTGTCCGTCCCTGTCTCTGTCTCCGTTTCTCCCATACCACTTTCTTCTATTCCGTTTTCTTCATCCAACGCTTCCCCCGCAGCTGGTAGATCATCCCCGTCCCGATAACTCCCTTTCACAGGAAATGCCCTGGAGGCCTTACCCACATTATTAGAACTATCTCTTGCCACATAGGTCACAATCACTTCTTTCCCATTCGTCCCCGCTATCTTCTCCACCAGCAGACTGCCACTCACATCCCCATCCTTAGCATCTACTGCCGTAACTCCCTCCAGCAACAGTTCCTCATCCATTCCCTCTTCATAACCCACCGAATTCTCTCCAAACGTAATCACCGGGGCAGTCCTGTCTTTTCCAAGAAACAGGAACAAACACACACCAAGCAGTACAATATCAATTCCTCCGATCAGAAGTACTACATTCTTCATATTCATGTTCCTACCCCCTCTTATTTCAACTCTTCTATCTGTTCCATATCCTCAGTCAGTTCAACCACATCTATATCCAGCTGAATCATGTCATCCTCCTCTGTCAGTGTGTCTTCCTTCCCCATTTCTTTCTCAGTTTCCGGCTTTCCTTTCGTTTCATGGGGAAAACCATTTCCCTCCCCCTTCACTGCCCTGGAACCTTTCATGCCCTTCTGCACCACCGCGGCATGCAGTCCGCCTTCTTCATTATTCCCGTAGTACTTCCCATAATATTTGCCATAATACTTCCCATAATAAGCACCATAATATCCCTTCCCGCTCATATTCACCTTGTTCAGGATTACGCCCAGGATCCGGCAGTCCACCTTTTCCAGCTGTTCTTTTACCTTCTGAGCAAACTTATAGCTGATGGCCCCGCTCTCTATCACAATTACCGTTCCGTCACAATACTGGGCGGCTACTGCTCCGTCGATAACACTTCCCAACGGCGGTGTATCCACGATCACATAATCATATTCCTTCCTCAGGTAGTCCAGCAGAAGCCGGAAGGCATCATTACCCAGCAGTTCACTGGGGTTCGGAGGCACCGGGCCGGAAAAAATGACGTAGAAGTTGGGGATATTCGTCTTACAGCAGATATCGGATATATTGGCCTGGCCGCTCAGATAATGGGACAGTCCATATCGGGATGCATTGGTTTTATAACGTCCTTTCAGTATGGATTTCCGCAGGTCTGCATCCACCAGGATAACCTTCTTTCCACCCTCCGCAATAGACATGGCCAGCTGAAAGGAAACACTTGTTTTCCCTTCATTGGGTGTGCTGCTGGTTATGGAAATTACCCTCCTGTCCTTCCCGGAAAATTCCAGGTTAGTACGCAGTGTCTTATAGCTCTCCTTTGTTCTGAAATCTAGCTTCTCTATGGCATTAAATATTACTGTCTGCATGATTGCCTTATCTCCTTTGCCGCCGTTTGGTGCTATGGCTCATTCACAAATATATCCGTTTTCTTTCCACACATGATAACAGCAGGAAAGTAACCGTTCCTTCGGTACTCTTTTCTGCCCTTCCATGCTCTAGCCTCTCTTCACTTTTTTCTTTTTCTTCTTTCCATCCGGCTCCCCTTCATTCAAAGGGATTACCGCCAGGGTGGAAAGCTGCAGGTATTTCTCCACATCCTCCGGGGTTTTCACCGTATCGTCCATCAGGAAACGTATCAAAATCACTATTATCATCAGGAATATCCCGGCCATGCCTCCTATCAGAGTATTCTTCAGTACACTTGGACTTGCCTTCTTCATCGGCATATTCGCGGTTTCCGACACATTCACTGCCTGGATATCCATCACATTCATAATATGTACCGCCGCAGCCTCACGGATGGCATTGGCCATCTGCATTGCTGTTACCGGATCCGTATCCGTGACTGTAATCGCCAGAATACGGGTATCTGTCGGCGTAGTCACGGAAACCTTCTTTGCTATCTCTTCATAGCTGAGATCCAGCCCCATCCCCTGCACCACTTCTTCCAGCACAAAACGGCTCTGGATCAACTCCGCATAATCCTTCGTCAGCTGGGTCCCGAGCTGGATATCCGAGTAGGTTACCGCGTTATTTTCCTGTTTGTTCAAAATATAAATTTTCGTTGTTGACTCATATTGGGGCACGCCAAAGAGCTGAGTAACCAGAAACGCACCCAGTGCCACCATAATGCCCACAGAAATAATCAATGCCAGATTATGCAGCAGTACCAGAAAGATTTCCCATAAATCAATTTCTAACTCATCTGGCTGCTGCATAGTATCTTTTTCCATCTCTTTTGTATTCTCCATTTCCTTTGTCTGTCCGCTTTTGTTTTCCTTCTATAAAAATCCTGTAAAATTCAGAGTTACTCGACTGCCTGTTTATCGTGCTAAAGACATTAGAAGAACTTCTTTAAATCATCCTATCCTCCAGTATAGCCTCCGGATTCCTACAGAATATTCGCTCCATCCGCTCCCGGCCCATCCTCTTTTCCACCCATTCCGCACAGGCTTTCATTTTAGGGCTTCGTATTCCTTCGTTTCTATGAGCGTCCGTGGCTATAAAGTCTATCAATCCCTCCCGTAGAAGCTTCCGGGCCACTTTCTTTGCGGCAATCCCATATCTCCCGATTATACTTGCCGCGTTTACTTGAAAATAACAGCCGGTATCTTCCTTCAGCTCTGCCGCCCTGTCCATCCGGTTTATCACATTGACATAACGTTCCACATGGGCCAATACCGGCCAGAATCCAAAAGATGTCACCCTTCCCAATGCATCCCTTATATAAGAATAATCTTCTCCGGGGAAAAACTCGATCAACACGTACCGGGAATCTGCCAGAGTCCGTATTTTTCTCTGCTCCAACAGTTCTGCCAGACCATGACGGTATAAAATCTCATTTCCCGGATATAACTGCACCGGAATGTGTTCTTTTCCGGCTAATTCCTGCAGTTCTTCCATCCGATGCAGGATTCCCTCCGGTGTGGCACACCTTCGGTCCGCTTTCTGGTGAGGGGTGAGTATAATTTTTTCAATTTCCTCTTCCGCCGCCGTCCTTAACATGAGCAGCGCCATCTCCACGCTTTCCGCTCCATCGTCCACCATTGGCAACACATGGGAGTGGATGTCAATCCATCCGTTCATAATCCTTACTCCCTATTGTCTCGGCTGATATTGTTTCCTCCGGTTCCCTTTCTTCCGTCCCAATGTCATTGCAGGCAATCAGGAAAGTACGCAGAACCTTGGCGGCGTAAATCCGTTCTTTTTTTGATACATGGGTCAACAGCTGATATACGGATTCTGTTTCCTCCGAATATATCCTACTGGCTTCCATTTCCTTTTCGCCTTTCGTATCTTCTTTTCCAAATATCAGGTAATCCAGAGACATATGATACAGATGGGTTATGGCGAGCATGGTTTCTACCGACATCCCGCAGTTGCCCCGCTCAATATCGGCATAATAGGTTGGTACTTTTCCCAGTTTTTCCGCTGCCTCTTTCATGGTAATCCCTA
>ERZ772882.92-NODE-92-length-119442-cov-11.729828_pt1 | contig 119442 bp, 94 predicted proteins | sample MGYA00580576_ERZ772882 | MGnify/ENA primary metagenome ERZ772882 (study PRJEB29015, sample SAMEA2737658) | human gut metagenome | biome: human gut; feature: human-associated habitat; material: faeces | place: China | collected 2012 ... | reverse complement strand
TATGACCGGTACATTTGAAAGTGATATGGGCGGTACATTTAATGTGCTGCAATCAAATGATCGAACAGTTCGACAAGGATTAACGCCACAATCATATCAACAACAATTCAATTATGGCATAAAGCAGGTAAATAAATATTATTTGAATGATCCTGTAACATAAACATGGGAAAGATCAAAGATGCCGAAATTTTCTGGTTGATCCCGGCCATCGCACTACCCTATTAGGACCTGGGCTTCCCCACTATGGTCAAAATCTACACAAGGTGTTATAATCAACTCGGTTCCGATAATCGAGCAATCATGTTAACTGAGTTGGGAACGTATGTTTGATTTACCTTTTGGTCTTGGCAATCATAAATATCACGGCAGCCATTGAGATGAAGATGCCTACAATGATATTTGTCGTTAATGCCTCGCCAAAAACAAACGTTCCTATGAGGATAGCCGTTATCGGCTCGAATACACCGAGAACAGATGCCTTGGTCGCACCTATATTTCGGGTTGCAACAGCTAACGTAGAAGTGGAAACAATGGTCGGCAGAATAGCCAACCCAATGAGGTTCAACCATGCCATATTGTTTTCCAGACCGGTAGTGATATCCGCATCAGACGTTAAGAGCTTTATGAAAAATACAATGGCCCCTACCCCCAAAGCATAGAATGTCAGCAGACTGTTCGAAATGTTTTTGATGGCCTTGCTACGGTTAATTATGACAATAAACATAGCATAAACCAACGCCGATCCCAAAGAGAGTAAAACACCTAACAGACTGATTGTTTGCGTGGAGTCGCTCTTTGTCATGATGGCCACACCGGCAAATGTAAGAAATATGGATAGCCATACTGGCCACGAAGGAATTACTTTCAGAAAAACCATGATGATGGCCACCAGAACCGGATAAAGGAACACCAGAGCCGTAGCCAGTCCCGACGCTATATACTTGAACGCATCAAACAGGAAGATACTGCTTGAGGTATAAAGCAGCCCAAGCACACATAAGACACCTGCTTGTTTCCAATTGATTTTGAAACTCTGTTTACTCAGAAAAAGAAATCCCCCCAATAGCACAACGGCAATGATGTAACGGAAGAAAAGGATAGACTCTATTGAAGCTCCTTCCTTGATCAAAGGGAGTGCGAATAGTGGATTCAATCCATATGTTATGCCGGTAATGATTCCTGCCGGGTAGCCAATGATAGCATTTTTACTTAGTGCTTTCATTTTTACTATGATCGGTATTGATAAAACGGCTGCAAAATTAGTAAAAAACCATAACCTTGATCTAACTAAATAATTATTAAGCAAAAAAGATGTCACATCACCTGCCAACTTTAACAGAACACACATCCTTCTTGTTTTGAATGGATATACGTTAAATTACCCCCAACATTATTTAACACCAACAAACCGTAAGATTAACCATCAACCGCTGCACATTAATCGCATATTACAACATTGCAGATAATCAACAAATTGCTTATATTTATAGCATAACGGTAAAAACTTGCAAAACTCGCCACCAATACAAACAGCTCTTTGATCTACTATACCTCCATAACAGAGACAAAACCCTCTCAATTTTAAATGAGAGAAAATTATACATAGCGACATCGGATTGGAAAGCATTCATACAGACCGCTAATGCCTCTCCCCAATCTCAACATCGCAAATTAGAATTATTACCCTCATATTTGGAAACTCCAAAGGCGAAATAGACTACGTAACTTTCCCCATTTTCATCCTCATATAATAACACCATTTATAACACGGATGCAATAACAAATACACATTAAATAAAAATATATTACACACAGATTTTCAATAATTTACAAACCAATTCAGCTCTATTTAAACGAAAAGGCAACAAACAAAAACATAAAGACTATGAAAAAGACAATTCTCAATTTTTTGGTGGTACCATTCGTAATGTGAATTCTCTCTCTCATGCACAAAAAAGGAAGGAGCGGACTGCCATAAAAGAATTTCAACAAACAATGCGTCAGAAACACCAATATATGTTATTGATGACGTTAATAATGGCTTAGGACCAACATATCCTTCAGAATTTGCTTTAAAACATCTTGCAGATCCGACCACAAGAAAGCATTATATGCTTGCACCCGGGGAAGCTACAAATAGAATCATATATGACGAACAGATATGTTACGAACATAGATTTGGAACGTTTGTAAGCAGAGACTATTTAATAATCTTTTTTCTGGATGCAAAAAAGGTCGATTCACTGAATACACTGGAAAAACTGATCGAGCACAATAAAGAGATTTGCTTGGGATCACGTAGATTCCGAACATTCAAGGAAATGGAACAGGCAAACTTTAGGGTAACCTATCCGGACGATGCTGAGCTGTACGTCCAACAAGAAATTCAATAAAATTATAGCTATACAAAAAACAATCTTTAGAGTAACTGATCCATAGACAATTGTTCAAAACAGCCAATCAGACCACATACGCTGACCTAATTGGTATCTTAGGATTTATATAACTGCTCAGACTCCCACTAAATATTTGCACTTAAGCCACCACTCCTTTATACAACCTCAACACACGAATTGCGACATATTAAAACCACCATTACACTACATTAAACGATGAAACGAAACGTTATTTTAATCCAACTGCTCTTTTGTGGATTGCTATTTTGCCTGTCGTTGATTTTTTATGCCCTTTATGTTGGGAATTCTCACCCTGAACCTATTTTTTACCCTCAAAGCGACTTGAAGATGCTCATAGAATTAGTGCTATTGGTTGGGTTATCTTGGGGCATGTGCCGGGCTATCTTAAAATCCAATCAAAAACTACATACAGCTCTCTGGTCTGCGGTTTCATTGTTCATACTTTTCGAACTGACCAAATATTTGGAATATGCCTGCGGCTACTTGCCAAATTACACCGACCTCCCAATTCTATTCAGTCTGTTATTTTCTTTTACCGCTATCCTGATCTACACAGCTATTTTGTATTTAATCTGCCTGCTGTGGACAAAACTACGCACAAAAAAAAGCCGTTAATCCTGGCGCTACACACCTCACACTTAGCACACCATAACTACACAGGTCACGTTCTCGGAATAAATCGTATTTTTTAACCAAACACGTTTTCCCAGCGTTTAAGAACATTATTCAATCTACAGCTCATCTATCATCGAGACTCGAAAATATCATAAAAATAACCCTAAGTGCAACCATTCTGTCGTGGTTAGAATTGAGACATGGACCTATGTATTGATTCGCTTTTAGGTCTGTTTCTGAAACATAAGCAGTCTGACTGCAACACAGTCCGTTTTTGTCATTGAAGACTCTACTCCAAAAATATCACGCACAATTTCATCGCAAGCCATTCATCGTTTCAATACACTTTCTTTAATTTTGTAGTGTAGCTTTGAACTCTATCGAGTTTAATCTATTTTTTATCCACTTTTAGCTCAAACCGACTCAAAAGGAAAACAATATGCGAAAGAATTTTGGTTCAAACAGTTGGCTTTATCCAATGCCCGTACTCATTGTGGCGACATACGATGAGCAAGGTGTGCCCAATGCTATGAATGCCGCCTGGGGTGGTATTTTTTCTGATGAGATGATCGGAATCTGTCTGTCAGAAAATCATAAAACCACAAAAAATATTTTGGCAAACCATGCTTTTACGGTAAGTATGGGCACTGCAGAACAGGTTGTGGCATGTGATTATGTCGGTATTGTCTCAGGAAACAAAGATCCTGACAAGTTTGCAAAAGCTGGATTCCATGCGACCCGGTCCGAACATGTCAATGCCCCTTTGATCGATGAATTACCCATGGCACTGGAGTGTGAACTGATCTCATACGACAAAAACAGCAATCATTTGGTCGGCCGAATTGTAAACATTACAGCAGATGAAAGTATTCTCACCGACGGCAAAATCGATCCCCGCAAATTGCGTCCGATCTCGTATGACCCGATTCACCATGACTACATAGAATTAGGCAGCAAAGTGGACGATGCCTTCTCATGTGGCAAGCAACTAAAATAAACACCATGAAAGCCTACACATATCTATCGCAGGGACATTTCGAATTGATCAATAAACCGAAACCTGAATTGCAACATGCACGGGATGCCATTGTACGTGTTACTCTCAGCAGTATATGCACCAGTGATCTGCACATTAAGCATGGAAGTGTGCCTCGTGCAGTGCCCGGAATCACGGTCGGACATGAAATGGTCGGTATCGTGGAGCAGGTAGGCGACGAGGTACATACCGTCAAACCCGGTGATCGCGTGACGGTCAATGTAGAGACCTTCTGCGGTGAATGCTTCTTTTGCCAACACGGCTATGTGAATAATTGCACAGACCCCAATGGAGGATGGGCACTGGGCTGTCGTATTGACGGAGGACAAGCCGAGTATGTACGTGTTCCTTTTGCCGATCAGGGGCTAAATCGCATCCCGGATCGGGTGAGCGATGAACAGGCTCTGTTTGTAGGGGATATTTTGGCAACAGGTTTTTGGGCTGCTCGCATTTCCGAAATCAAATCCCAAGATACTGTACTGATTATCGGGGCCGGTCCAACCGGTATATGCACGCTGCTCTGTGTAATGCTGCACAACCCGAAACAGATCATTATTTGTGAAAAATCGGCCGAAAGAATCCAGTTTGTACAAGCGCACTATCCCCATGTGAAGGTTGTAACCCCTGAAGAGTGTATCGCAACAGTCCGCAACAGCAGCAACCACGGAGGAGCCGATGTGGTCATCGAAGTGGCTGGGGCAGATGACACTTTTCAATTGGCATGGGAAGCGGCACGCCCCAATGCGATTGTTACCATCGTTGCCTTATATGACAAACCGCAGATCCTTCCGTTACCAGACATGTACGGCAAAAACCTAACATTCAAAACAGGGGGTGTAGATGGGGGTGACTGTGCAGAGATTTTGCGTTTGATCGAAGAGGGGAAAATCGACACCACCCCATTGATTACCCACCATTTTGCCCTTACTGATATTGTTAAGGCCTATGATCTATTCGAAAACAAAAAAGACGGTGTGATCAAAGTTGCAATCAAAAATTAATTCATTGGGCGATCCACGATCACAAGCTGGGACAAAAGTTAATTACTCTCGATACCAGCATGATTGTACCTTGCTTTATCAACACCGTACCCTCAAGCCCCAAATAGCGAAATGTGACTAATCACTTTTCTCTAACAGTGTGATCATTACAGGCTATTCAACACTCATTGCAAAAGCTAAATCTTACAAACACAATTCCTGTTTTGATCGCATGTGGACATCACATAAATCGCAAATAGCAAGGAGTAAGAAACAGTCAAAATCAAACAATACGACAAAAACAGAGTGTTAAAACGAGTATTTATATAAATATTAAAAACTGGTCCCCTCGGTCTCAAGGGACCAATCGTTCATAGCGTTATAAAACAAAGTATCCCCGAAATGTTCGGGGATACTTCTTGAATGCCTCCTTATCATAATCCTAAGTTTTGATTATGAAAAGGTGAATCATCAATAAGGAAGCACTTTATCGAGATCGATGATTAACTGCTCAGATTTGTTTTTCAACTCATTTTTAAGCGCAGATTTCACAGCCTTCATGGTTTTTGCATAATCCGCTTTCAAAGTAACCTGTACTTCGTATTGACCATTTTGGCCTTCACGATAAATTTCCAAAACGGGCACTACCCCCTGCAACTGTGCTGAAACAATAGTTTTGCTTCCAGCAACCAACTCATCAACCAATTCGGTATCGTTATCTCCTAAATCCGTTGAAGCAACCTGACTGGTAATTTTTTGTGCAATTGCAGAATTAACCTGCTGAGCAATTTCACCCCGCGCACGCGTATCTGCTATCTGTTTGGCAGCAGAATAATTACCCCCCAAAGCTTTGTGTGTCCCAATAAAATAGAGCTGCTCACCCGTCTCTTCGTCAGTGTCCAATTCAGCAAAACGAGCATTTTGCATCTGTTTTTCAATCGGCAATTTACCAGGCATTACTTTCCAACCATCCTTCTCCAGTTGCTTGGCATCCTTGCGACAATCTCTCTCTACTTTGGCACGCAACTCTTTCTTCAACTCTTTACTTGACTGTTGCGCCATAGCAGGTGCTGCCATTACAATCAGACTCAACAGAGTCCATGCAAACAAACGTAATTTCATAGCTAAATTATTGTTAGTTTTTATTACCAATTCGATTGAAATGTAAGATTAAACGGTGTCGAGAACGAAACCGAATCTTTCCCGTAATTACCTCGCAAGGTGCCACGCATCATCTGCAATTTGTTACCATGACCAGAGGTATAAACAACAGGAGTTACATAATCTACCTGTAACAAATGGGTAGATTCACCCGTAAACGTAAAGTCCAAACCATCCATGACAATGGCTCCTACCACACCCGGAACATTCAGAACCAAACCTGTTACCTGGAATTGATCACAATGTTTGTTTGTAATCTCCATGCGAATATGGATCGCTTGAAGAGTGTCTGCCGAACCTTTCGTTGCCGTTAGATAGGCAGTTCCCACAGGCCGAATTTGTACAGTAAGATCCTGTTTCTTAAAATAGATCGTGTGCACAACCGATTTACCCCCCCAACGGAAAGTCAAACGGATTTCACCCGGTGCATTCTCTTCACAAAATTCTGTACTGTACGTTACTCTACATCCGGAATCTTCCATGTGACAAGCAATCTGAGTGGCACACTCCGATTTGGCTTTCGGTTGTTGAGAGACCTTGATCGGACGCCCATTCAAACGAAATACCAAGAAAGCCTCTTCGTTTTTCTCTTCAGCAGTCTCAATGACAACCTGATCGTACAATTTCCGATAGTTTGCTTGCAAAGAGATAGCAGCCTGCTTACGTACATCGTCGAAGAAATAGGTAATCAAAGGCTTGAGATCCTCAATGGCCCGATCGATCTGTTCCAACGAAGCTACCGAATCGATCCCTTTCTCCAAGGCATTGTATCGAGCAACCATTTCCCGATCACGCTGTTCGAACTCTCGGGTCATCTTTTTCAACTCAATACGCGGAAAAGGATACTTTATGGCATACAGATAGGTGACTTTTTTCGTCTCCTTGTCCATACGTTTTTCCCAATAAGAGTCTTCGATTTTGGAGACCGAAATTCCTCGTATGAAGGGAATATTGGCAGACTGAGTCTTCAGTACAGAGGTAAACTGGTCCGTAAAATCGGTAATACCGCTATTTCCGGCACTCTGTGCAATTCGACTCTCTGTCCCAAACTGTACATTTTGAGCAACTGACTCGATAATCTTCGTCCGGACATTGTCGAGACACTGATTACGAGCCGCATCCAAATCATCGGCAATCGCCGATGTGATCACATACTCCTCTTGCGTTCTATCCAGCCATACAGGTGCTTTGGATGCACTGCGGTCCAATACTTTGATCGGTTGTGCCGCATCTGCAACGCCATACAACGAACAAGACAAGCACACAACCGTCAATAAACGGATATATTTCATTATGTTCATGACTGCTACTGTTTGCTTTTAACAATCGAATAGAGGCATAGAATCCAAACTATCAACAAGATGATAGAGACAGCTACATACCACTGACAGGACAATCCAGCCAATGCGGACACGCACCCCCAAACCACTCCGAGTACCAAAGCCAACCAGGAGAGTATGACACAAAAAACAGATGAACGAGGGTACTCTTTCAACGAGACGCCACCCAGACCTACCGATAAAAAGGCCAAAGCCAGCACACCTTCACCCACTGCATAAACCCACGATTCGCTGCCCATATAGAACAGCCATGCGGTCACCGCACTCAACAATACGATACAAACCGCCAATACCGGATTAAATTTCATTATTTTAACATCTATTTTTCCGGAATGGGAGGAGGCACACATTGCAGATCAGGAGCTATATCCTCGATATCCACAGCATGCATCCACGCCGTCATACCCGGCTTCCACATATAAGTTTCTGCTGTAATTCGCCCTTCACGAATAAAGGAGAGAATCTGACTCAACGTGAACGGACCTTGTTGGCGTCCATCCATAATCGCATGAATATACGCCTGCGTTGAAATCTGCCCTGGAGCAAAGGAGGGATCGCCCAAAGGAGCATTGGCACGTTCAACCTGAGCCATAGAATGTTCCATCATATTCCCCATGGCACGGGCGAAAACCGTAGCCATGGAAAGCCCCATGGAAAGTTCCATCAAATCATTTATCGAATCCTCTTTCATATCTTTCGCTTTACAGGTTAACGATTCATACCCGGTACTGGAGGTGGAGGCGGAACTGCTGCAAACAGGGACGACAACTCTGGCAATTCAGATGCCGGTTGCCACTGTGCCATACCCGCTTTCCAAACATAACTAGCGCTATTCATCTCTCCTCGCTGCACCATCTGACGCAACTGAGCCAAAGTATAAGGTCCTTTCTGAACACCGTCAATAAACAGGTGATATTGTGCCAACGCCTCTTGAGGCGGAACAGGCGGTTGTGGCTGATTGAGACCCTGCATCATACCGGTCATCATATTGGCCATTCCGCCACCGACCGCTGTGCCCATCATCATACCGGTCATCATACCAGCAGGGTCCATTCCTCCCCCACCTCCGATACCTCCACCGGCACCGTTACGTCCCCATTCACCGAGACTCTCTGCAGCAGTACGTGCCACCTCTCCCTGAACGTTGATCTGATGCGCTCCAATAAAGGTAGATTCCGTTTGCAATTTCTGAGCACGTTGAGCCTCCTCGTTCCGTCTCCACTGCAGATCCTCATTCAACTTCTGTTGCGCTTCGATATTCTGCATGGTCACCTCGGTCTGCTTGTCGGCAATCATCTCTGACCGCAGTTTAATGATCTTATCCAGACGCTGATAACTTTCGTCCGACTTATCCAACTCTACAGAAGAGAGATTGACCTGTCTAAGATTGATTCCAAAGTCCTCTTCGACACGTGAACGCAACTCCGTTTCCAGCAATTTATTAATCTCTATCAAGAATGAACCGATACGGTAAATAGAGAAATTACACATCTTTGGAGAACGACCAACGACTGACGATACGTAAGCAATCATCGGATCACGGATCTGCATGGCAAAATCCTCCATTTCAAAACTACGGAGACGATGCAGAGCGATAAACTTTTTGTAATCACGAATATTAAACATCATGCTCCCCTTGACCGCCGCAGGAACTGAATAGTCATCAAGCCGGGGATCGGTAATCTCCACACGAGGAATAAAGAAAGGCAATTGAATCAGCCCCTCCATATTGATAAAATAGACCTCAGCCTGGAACGGAGAACTACCTCCAAAGGCAGCCCCTACCAATCCTGTCAATACCGGAAAGTTGGCAGTTTTAATCGTCGTATCGCATGGCCCTTCAATATAATCCATCGCCGAACCATTGCTGGTATACACAAATACCGCAACCTCCCCGGCTTTTACACGCAACGAACTACCGTATCGAATAGCATTCTCTTTTCGTGTCGAACGGCCATCATTGGCAGGAGACCATTTCCACACCAAATAATCCGATTCGTCACAGCGGATCACATCCATTAATCCGCCTTCACGTTTATTTCCGAACAATCCCATAATATTCTTATTTGTTTAAGAGCTGTTTGAGCCGCGAAATATCTGATTTGAAACGCAAATCCTTACATCCGGATACGAAATTGGTGGCAACATCAGATTTATCCGCAAGTTTTAACCCCTGTACAATTACACATGCACAATCATAATCGCCAGGATTACCCATACAGAAATCCATAAAGAAATCTTGAGCCCGGTCAAACTCTGCAGCAGAAACCATACTCTGCACCATCTGCATACGCACAGCTACACTACCCGTATTATCTGGAGTCAAAGCATACTGCTCAACATAAACTTTTGCTGCCTCATCGTAACGTTTTTCCTCCAAAAGAGAAGGTATATGGGTTGTGGTGGCTTCTCGCGCAAAGGATAAAGCCATACTTACACCGCCCCAACTGATTAACAACAGCAACACAATCGCTCCCGCAGTAATACCAGCTCCACAGATCTTGGTTTTTCGGGTATGTGCAGTTCTTTCCTGTATGGTCTGTTGCATGCGTGCGTCAATTTCGGCAATCGCTGAACGGACCTCACGATTCTTACCATAGGATATCTCCAACTCCCGTTTGGCACTATCATACTCCGCAACCAACGATTTAATTCGACTGGTTTGCCCGTCAGCCGCACGTTTGCCCCGTAACTTTTGTACCACCTCGACAATAGACAGAATCAACAACAGCAAAACCAATCCCCATAACAGCAGATTGCCCCATGCCGCTGCCAATACAATCATGCAAAGCAATGCAACAGGATAGACCAAAAACAAAAAGGATCGTATTCCCTCAAAATAGGTAGCCTCTGGCAACGAACGCAATGCAGAAAGTCTATTTTCAAGCTCCGTTAAAGACTCCGATACCCGATTCTCTCCCTCATCGGTTTGTCCGGTCGTATCGGTATAACCACACACTGGACATACTTTAGACAAGGGGGGCATTGGCTCCTTGCAGCGTGGACACAGATTCATCTCTCTTCTTTATTTAAATTTGGACAAAAACCATTTATTTACCTTATCGTTGAACGACTCGGCCATGTCTGCAGCACTCTCCGAATTACCACCTCCAGAGACCGTAGAAGCAGCTTCACGAGCCGTTGCAAGCTGTAACTGCTGCAAAGCTACCGCATCCTGACGAGCCTGTTCATTTTGGCGAAGACGCTCTTCATAACGACGCATCTCCTCCTCTTTCTGTTGGCGCTCCTCCTCGGCAAGCTGCTGATGAACCGACTCTATCAGCGCCAAAGCCTCATCTGAATAAGAGCTCAATGGATTCACCTTTTGCAAAGCCTCAAAAGCCTCATCGTAATTCTTCAAAGCAATCGCTCCCTTAGCCTGGCGAATGGCTCCGACAGCCGTCTGATCCAACGATTTTTTATAAATCGCACTCATCTGCTCGGCAACTAACGGATATTCATCAATACTCTCCGGAACGGCCGACAACAGCGCAATAGCCTCATTGTACTGTTCACGATCTGCCAAAGACTGCGCTTTCTGCAGCAAAGCTGGAACACGGGTAGTATAATAATCGATAATCTTGGAGCGGCTCTTCTCCATGAAGGTCTTCACCTGAGGAGAACGAGAGGCGATCTGATTGATTGCCCGGATAATGGCCTTGTTCTCCAAACGATCAATTCCCCGAGTAGTGAAAGAGGTTTCAGCCACAATAATCTCTTCCGTTACATCCAATACATAAAAAGAGACTTCGAGAGAGACTATAAATTGAACTGGAACAGTACCTGTCGTCTGTTTATCAACCACAACGACATTGGGAACCAGTGCATATCGCAATGATGAAGCACCCATTCCGTTTGCTGTCACCATCTGATTCATTTTCATCATCAGCGCTCGATCAGCATCAGCTGGCAGTTCTGCCCCCTCGCACACTACGGGCGTAATCGCCACCATCTCTTTGGAAGACATAGGATCACCCTGAGCCCATGCTGCCGTGGGTATCAAAACGGATGCTAACAACAGTCCGTACAACCTTTTCAACATAACCATTCTGAATTTTAAAGTTCTGCTATACTACTTGCCTCCAATCGTCAGGATAGCATGCCCCAAGCCCCGAATCTCCAATTTCACATCGGTTCCACATAAATTCTCAAGATAGCGTTGCAACCCTCTTGCCCATCTACGTGCATCGATCAAACGTCCCGAAGTCTCATCTTTCAACGGAATACGTACCTGATCAAAATCAAGAAGATTCTCTGAAGCATTGACCGTATTGAAACGCCCCATGACGGTATTGTCGGCCATCCAATCTTCGATCACATAGCCCAATTCATCACCGTTCACATCCGATTCGAAATCAATATCCAGATCCGCCCAGCGCCGGCAACTTACACGAATCTCACGCCCATTGGTGAACATGTCGTCGAAATATGCCTGTAATTGTTCCAAAAAAGGACCCATATGATCTACGACACTGGATTCCAACATTAACGCAAATTCAACAGAAGCCGATGGTTTACCCGTTCCTGAAGAGGCCGTAATTTGTTTATCGGTATAGGCATCTATACCCTGCATGTTAAACGTAACCGACCTATACCCCATGCCCGTTTGGTTTTCCTGCCAATCGAGATAGATCCATATATCGGCTTTGGCTACGCGTTTCAATTTCTCTTTTGGGGTCTCTGCCAACTCACTGCCTGTTTTGGACATACTCAAAGACTCCTCAGCCTGAATACTTTGCAGCGACTTAAGACTTGCAGCAAGATCTTGAAGTGGAAAGCCCTCTTTGGCCATCAACTCACCGATTTTGCTGGCTGCCAATCGAAATTCAAAACTCTCCTTAACAACTTTTGCATAATCAGGTTCGGTTGATACCACACCCTGGTTGTCATACTCCATCACATACCCGTGATTGGTACACCAGGTATCAGAAGGAACAACCATCAGTGTTGGTTTAATAGCCTGAGGTGCCGTCTGCGCAATACCAACAAACGGCAAAAGCGCTGTTACCAGCGCAGAAAACCAATATCTCTTCATGTTTAACGTTTAAAATCTGGAATTCAACTTCTCTACAATACCTTCCTGCTCAAGACGACGGCGTAAATTGTCATACTGTACCGTGACAATCACACCGATCTTATACTCCTTTTTACTAACGCGTAAAACATCTTCTGCAGCCACTTCTCCCGATGTGGTCAAAGCGACATACCGCATGTAATCACCTCCCGGAGCAAAAAAAGCATCGAAAAAAGCTTCATGTCCACTTACACCGGCCGGAACTAATGGAGAACACCCTTTAGCTCGACCTGAATCAGCCAGACCTTTAAACAGGATGCCGTGTATCGCATTTTTCTTGGCCTGTTCCATCGCCACTCGGGGATCCGATGCATAGCTCCAAACCTTAAACACCTTGTTACCGGCTGTTGCTACCACACCTAAATTCTCAATCTCATAGCGCCAAGCTGCTGTTTGCTGGTCGGCTTTTTTTTGCTTGCCCCGGGACTGGGCAAAAAGCAGTCCCGGACCAGCAAGCAACAATAACAAAACAAGTAATTTCCTCATATAAAGAATACGATTATTTGATCTGACGAATCAACAATCCGTTATAATAATCACCTTTACCTTCGAAATAGGTTTCGTTGATACTTGAATCGTGATCAGGCTCCTGATCAGCCATATAACGGTTATCCCAAATGTGATCTTTAACTACCGTGATCGTTCCTTTGGATTTGTAGATCGTACGGCCGGTCTTAGGATCAATTGCGCGTTCCAATACTTCATATTTATCTTTGGGTTCAATACCCTCTTTCATACCGATATGAGCATACAACGTTCCATCCTCAGCAACCATCAATGGACTCTTCGTCTTGAATACATCATACTTTTTCTCCAATTTGGCAATCGCCGCATCAGTCGCATTCACAGTGGCAATCTGAATCAACTCTGCCTGATCTTTATTGGTAAAGATACCGGCTTTAACTTGTGCCCAACCAGTCGTATTACCAATATATTTGAACCCATAGAAATCTGCAGCATCATAAGCCTCACGATTATCCCACACTTGCGAAAGTTGATTCTGAACATTATCATTCCAATTCAACTGGAACAGATAAGTATTAACTACTACATAATATCCTGCACCCAGAGATGCTGACAAAGCCATCATTGCCGCTTTAGCTCCCATAACTGCATAACTATTACCCGACGCCTCAGCAGCAGCGACCGCAACTCCACCAATCAAAGCGACCAATGAATCCTTCGGCATGTAACGATAGTTGCAAACAACTGCAAAAGTATTGTTTACCAAATCAATACCTGCATCTGCCAACGATGCCGTACCATATACTGAACTTGCCGCCTGTTCTACATCTGATTTCGTTGCATTGTACAATCCACGTTCTTGAGCTAAAGCAAGTGAAAAATTACCAGCTGAATCCAAGAACCATTTATCAAACATCTGTTTGGCAATTTTCTGATCCACCAAGAACTTGTTGGCGCTAACCGCCATTTCATCCTTACTGGTTGCCCCTACAACACCACCACTGGCATCACTGGCTGCAGCTTTAAGAAATTTACCGAACATCCCTTTTTTCTTCGGAGCTTCAGCAGCATTTTGGCTGGTCGCCAAATTCACAGCTGCATCAAAAGCTGCCTGATCCTCCTCTGTCAGTGTCGTACAACGCTCAAAAGAACGGACAGCAACATTGTGATTGTTGAATTTATCTGGGAAAGGTGCTGTATTGAAAGACTGCAGAATGGTATCTTTCATCGGCATTCCAACATCTTCCATCAAGAAGAGTGCTAATGAACTGCGCTGATAATTGGTGTTAATTGAATCTTTTTTTTGTGCAAGTCCAGAATATGCCATACCTGCACACAAAACCACCAGGAATAAGTTTCTCATAAGATGAAGTTTAAGTTATAAATTGGGTTAAGGTTATTCAAGTCAAAGCTACAAGGAGAAGGTATGCAAATAAATTCTGCTACATCCCCATCAACAATAGTTTTTGATTTAAGAGAAACTATTTACTCACAAATATAGGACTTAAAGAATTAAATGCAAATGAATGCAATACTGCAACATTCTAAAATAGAGCACTATTTATTCACAAAAACGCCGTAATCTAATACAGACAATGGATACAGATAACCTCCGATAATGATTAAATTATGGTTATTTTTTTATGCTCACTAGCTATTTAACATTATACTACATAAAACCCGCTTACAATATCAACAAATAAACCATATTTTGTATAAAATAAAACAAACACATATGCGGTTTAGATTGCACTGCATCGCTTAGCTATGCAAAAAAGAGTCATACCATCATTGCCCACCTGCACAACATAAATCTATATGATCTATCGAATGGCACTGATTTCCGCCAAACACCATGAACAATCAACCAGGCATCATATAATTTTATCACGATCTATTAATCTTCAACAACGAAAATTGCCTGATTTACACACAAAAGCCCCGCACTAAATATTAGTGCGGGGCTTATATCAAATTGGGTATCTCAGAGATTCAATTAATCTACTAACGGAAAATCGATTGTTTCTGACTCCTCATTCCAATCATCATAAGTAAAATCACCCGGTTTACCGTCCGGTAAAATCTTACCTACAGTAACATTCAAGGTCAATCTGGTATTGGGAGACAACGTCGAACTCAATTTTTTCTGCAAGGTGAAGGTCGTGCCATCCTGTAATGTAATTACTAATGTCAACGGAGGATTAGCTGCAGAGGGGAACAACATAACCGTAATATTTCCGTATGAAAGACCATCTTCCGAACGGGATAATTCAAATTGAACGGTCTTGGTCAAATTTTCTGCCTCTCCGGTATAGAAATTAACCTTTTCAGCAATATTACCAATCTTGACCACAACACTCGCAATTTCCGGCACAAAGGCACTTCCGTCGGATTGAGTAACACTAATTTTAAGACCTGCCCCGACTCGTGTCAAAGAGGTTTGCAGAGGATCAGTTCCAATGTGGGCAGACTTCACTGCATGCACCAAATCATAAACCGGTGAATATACATCCGTTCCTACGCTCCGCAAACTAAAATACAGTTTGGAAAGGTCCGAACCGGCAGAGACACCAGGTGTTACAATCTGAGGTTTGTTATGAGTAGGTTCATCAGACTGCGGCGTTCCCCAATAGACCATATTGTACACACCTGCAGGAAGATGCAGCGCCCGATTATATTCACCATAAACATCCCCATTTTCGATCAAATAGAAGCCGTTAAATACGGTGAGCTTGCCATTCACATAATTACCATAATAAATGGAAGAGGCTTCATCACAAGGATAAATTTCCAATGCACCGGTAAAGGGGTTGGAACTGAGGGGGTCCGCAATCCGGACACTGACATCAGGAGTAATCAAGGTCACTGCTGGTTGATTATCGTCTCCTCCATCACCTTGACCGTCATCTTTGGAACAAGATACTGCAAAAATGAGGGAGCTTAGAGCTAACAAAAAGATTTTTTTCATGTTGATATGGATTTAATAGTCTGTAATCCATACATGCAATATTTATTCCAAATTCAATAATTTCTACTCTATTATTTGCTGGCAAATATTAGATAAACTGACTGCAATCAAACTCATTTATCCAAAGAAATACCCCCCGAAAACAAGTACAGAAAAATCGCCTACATAATACTTATAGCCAGATGGAAATGTATAAAGATCAATCTAAAACATATCAGACAAGGCAAGAGAGCATTCCAATCTGCAATGAAACTGTTTCCCAAATATCAATACTGCAGAGGTATGTTAGGCATCGCATCTTTCAGTCCATATGGTTAGTGGCACTTAATACGATTAATGATCGCTACTGTACTATATTAAGTTACGTATTACTACCTCCACTACAAATACACCAAATTCGGGAAAGGACAAAAAATTGGACAGTCGATGGGAACAACACCTTTGTGATCCTTTTTCCAGCGGACAGATTCTGAATGGAAACAGGGAAACACTCCCAATAAAAATTACGTTTCCCAAATGTAGAATGACCTTCTATAGTGTATAGTGAAACGCATTAATACCCGCTAGTTTCCCCAAACATCGTATGCCCTCCGTCAATAATACCTCAGCACTCCATCGAGATATAACTATCCGTATTACAAGAAACACTTCGCATTGGCAAATAGATAGGGCTACCTCTAACACTCTTTGAACGTACCGGGATTTTCAAACGAACGCCTCGATTCTCGTCCTTGCATAGTGCATTTCGAATTTTTTTTATAACTTTGAAGAAATGGGAGTTGGCAACAGAAGCATTTGCTCACCACTACCGAACTCTCTATTCCCCTTACCCAAAGAATCAACAAAAACTTCACAACAAACTATCCATCATGAACAAACGCTATTTCAAACGATTGTTACTGGCAGCAACAGCACTGGTATTTGCTGTATCGGTTCGTGCAGAGGTACGACTTCCCCATCTGTTCAGCAGCCATATGGTCCTTCAACGAGACACACCTGTGGCAATATGGGGATGGGCCGATAAAGGAGAGTCCATCCAAATTCTATTTGCAGACCAAAAAATCAAAACAAAAGCCGATGCACAAGGATGTTGGTCGGCCCAATTGCCGGCTCGCCCTGCCGGGGGCCCATATACTCTCGTGGTCAAAGGCAAAACAAACACCATTACCCTGGACGATATTCTGATGGGCGATGTATGGGTATGCTCCGGACAATCCAACATGGAATGGCCTCTCGATCAGGTAAACAATGCTGAGGCAGAGGTGGCAGCAGCCAATCATCCCAATCTACGTCTGTTTACAGTGCCGCATAATCCCCGAGGCGTCGAAACAGAGGATATCGTCAGTGAATGGAAATGTTGTACTCCGGAAAATGCCACCCATTTTACAGCTGTCGGCTACTTTTTTGGGCGTGACTTAAACCGTGAAACGAATATTCCTATCGGTTTGATCGCTAACCCTTGGGGCGGCACTCGCATCGAATGCTGGATCAGTCCGGATGCTTACCGCACCCTCTCCGACGAACAGCGTGCATTTTATGCAGATCAAGGACACGACATCAATTTCCCCAATCCCGAACTGGACAGCCTCTATCGAGCCATAGATCAAGGCATGGCACTATTTACCCACATGCTCGACTCGCTGGATCCGGGTATGAGTGAAAAATGGTACGAAGACTCATTCGACACCACATCGTGGCAATCCATCCCAATGCCGGCCTATTGGTCAACCATCCCTGGCTTATCCAATGTTGATGGCCATTTGTGGTTGAAGACAACCGTCACACTGCCAGCCGGCGTTGACCAAAAGACCGGCCGGCTCATTTTGGGGCAAATCGATGACAATGACCGGGTGTGGATCAATGGAATTGCGTTGGGTGAGAACTCGGGCTATCTGACCGAACGAGATTACACCATTCCATATACTTTTCTGCATGAAGGAAAAAATACCATCACGTTACGCATCACCGATACGCGGGGGGATGGAGGCATCAAAGCCGGAACACCCATTTACCTAGAAGTAAACAATATTCGTTATCCTTTAAACAAAAACTGGAAAGGAAAACTTTCCATGTCAAATGCTGCATACTATGACAAATCGTATCACGTTAACGGATATCCCTCCATGCTCTACCTGGGTATGGTCAATCCGCTGACCCGTTTTACCATCAAAGGGGCAATCTGGTACCAGGGTGAAAGCAATGACTCATATGCCTACACCTATCGGACACTGTTCCCGACCATGATTAAAAACTGGCGTGAGAAGTGGGGCACAGAATTTCCTTTCTACTGGGTACAGCTAGCCAACTTCATGGCTGCCGATTCTCTGCCTTCCGAAAGTGCATGGGCCGAATTGCGCGAAGCTCAGACCATGGCTTTGGCTTTACCAAAAACCGGCCAGGCCCTGACGATCGATATCGGAGACCCCGCAGACATTCACCCCCGTAATAAACAGGAGGTAGGGCGCCGCTTGTCGTTAATCGCACTGCACAACGATTACGGGCGTACGGATTTGGTCTATTCTGGACCGCAATATCGCTCCATGGAGATTGAAGGAAATAAAGCCATTCTCAGTTTTGACCATATCGGTTCCGGTCTGATTACCAAGGAACGATACGGCTACCTGAAAGGCTTTACCATTGCAGGTGAGGATGGTAAATTTGTATGGGCCCAAGCAAAAATAGACGGTGATACAGTGGTTGTATGGAGTGATTGCGTATCTGAACCGGTGGCAGTCCGCTACAATTGGGGAAATAATCCGGATGGCACACTCTACAACGCCGAAGGATTGCCAGCCGTTCCGTTCCGTACAGACGATTGGAAAGGGATCACCCAATAAACAGGATTTTCACCCCAATCATGTGGATTGCAAAACAGCAAATCGGTGCAAATTATATTGAGGTACTACTCTCTGCTATCTAAGAAAAATTAGAGATAGATACAAAATAAAAAAAGGGCGATTAGCTTGTTGAAAATAACGACAACAAAGTTCAATCATGCGCCCTTCTTAACGAGCAGACGGGATACTCGAACAAGTATCCCGTCTGTTTTTTTATTACTTATCCTCAACTTTTGATTACTTGTCCTCGTCCCCAACATGATCACATCAGTAAGCATACTCATACAACAACAATCATCCACCATTAGCCAAAACGTAAAAATTTCCCGACTGATAAGAACCTAACAACCTTCATTCATCCGAATACGCAAATTATTGTGTATTTTCGTCAGGGATACATAACCCACTTTTTATTCCGATCATACCTTTCCCATGAAAAAACAGACCATATTTCGTCATCTAACCCGAATTACCTTTATCGCACTGTCAAGCACACTCTTTTTGAGTTGTTCCAAGCTAACGGATCGATTGACAGATCCGGGCGTCAGTATCGAACTTGCACAATTCCGGAAAGCCAATTACCAAAACCTACATTACAAGCTGCATTTCAATCTGCCCGACAGCCTCAATACTCAAGTAACCGGAACATCCTGCATCACTGTAACGCTTAACCAAACAGAACCGCTGATTATCGACTTCCGGGCCGACAGTTCTCAAGTTCATCACGTCAGCCTCAACGATGCTCCAGTCCCCTATACCGTCGAGCGAGAACATATCATCATTCCGGAATCGGCTGTCCAAAAGGGTGAAAACCGAATCCAAATCGATTTTACAGCAAACGACCAATCTCTCAATCGTCGTGAAGAGTTTTTATACACCCTGTTGGTACCGGATCGGGCCCGCACACTTTTTCCCTGCTTCGACCAGCCGGATATGAAAGCCCCATTTACCCTCTCACTCGAGGCACCGGCAACCTGGGAGGCCATTGCAAACGGAGCTTTAATGCAAACCGACACTCTGCCTTCTGGACGCAAACAGTTCTCATTCAAAGAGACCGAACCCATCCCAACCTATCTGTTTTCGTTTGTCGGAGGCCGTTTCGAAAAAATCACCGAAACCCACAACGGTCGGAGCGTATCGCTCTATCACCGTGAAACCGATCCACAGAAAAAGGCCCAATGTTATGATATTCTTGCACAGGTGTTTCACTCCCTCGACTGGCTCGAAACATACACTGGTATTCCCTATCCCTTTACCAAATACGATCTGATTATCATTCCAGGTTTTCAATACGGCGGCATGGAACACATGGGAGCAACCCTATATGCCGACCGATCGATGTTTCTTGAACGCAATGCCACCCTCTCGAGCCAATTGGGACGCAGCAGTCTGATTGCACATGAGACCGCCCACATGTGGTTCGGTGATCTGGTCACCATGAAATGGTTTGACGACGTCTGGACCAAAGAGGTATTTGCCAACTTTTTCGCTGCGATGATCGTCAGTGAACAGTTTCCGCAAATCGACCATCGGTTCAATTTCATTCGCTCCAATGTTCCTGCAGCCTATGGTGAAGATCGCACAATCGGCAGCACACCTATCCAACAACAACTTCCCAACCTGTCGGATGCAGGGCTGCTGTACAGCCAACTGATCTATAGCAAATCCCCCGTGGTAATGGAGATGCTGTTTGTCAAACTGGGACCAGACAAATTCCAAGAGGGGATCCGTGAATATCTGCGTGAATTCAGCTACGGGAATGCCACCTGGAACGATCTGATCGCCATCTTCGATCGTCGCTGCGAAGAGGATCTGGCCTCATGGAGCCGTGTATGGATCGAAGAAAAGGGCATGCCTTCGATCACGACAACCCTGCAAGACAACCAAATCCGGCTCACTCAATGCAGTCCATTTAAAAACAATACTCTTTGGAAACAACCAGTAGAATTGCTGGCTATTAAAGTTGACAGCACTTTTGAACGATTGCAAGTAAATCTCGATTCCACCACAGCATCTCTTGCGGCACCAACCGGCACCATGCACCTGCTGCCCAATTCCGACGGTCGAGCATACGGCTATTTCGTACTTGACAGCACCGAATCGGACTACCTGATGCATCACCTCTCCATACTGCCCGATGATATTGCCCGCTTGTCAGCTTTGATCACGCTCAATGAGAATCTGCTGCATGGAGCGATTGCACCCGACCAATTCCTCAACGCTTTGATCCAGTACCTACCCCAAGAGCCCAATTCTCAGCTATTCGAACAAGCGCTCACCTATTTGCAGGGATGTTTCGGACGATACTACAACGAGACACCTTCACCCGAACTCGAAGCCACCTTATGGCAAATTGCCAATACAGGAGATCCGGCCCGACGCATTTTAGCCTTGAGAGCCTGGTGCGGAATAGCCCGCGCACCGGAAGCTTTAGCAACCCTCTATACTCTTTGGGACGATGAAGAAAAGGCGCACCAGATGCAGCTCGGAGAGAATGATTTGACCAGTCTATCCTATACGTTGGCACTCCGATTCCCGGATCGGGCCAATGAGATTATTGCTCGACAAGCGGCACGAATCACCAATCCGGATCGCCAACAACAGTATGCCTACATCACCCCAGCCGTATCTCCATCCGAATCTGTACGAGACTCTGTCTTTCAAAGTTTGCTCGATCCTGCCAACCGTCGGATCGAACCCTGGGCGGGTACAGCTCTGTCCCTGCTCAACCATCCGATTCATGGGTATAAATCGGTAAAATATATCCGTCCTGCTCTCGAAGAGCTACAAGAGGTACAACGTACAGGGGATATTTTCTTTCCACGGAAATGGACGGCAGCACTACTCAGCAGTCACCATTCAGCAGCTGCTGCGCAAGCTGTTGCAGATTTTCTCAACGCTCACCCCGATTATCCGCCTTTGTTGGCCAGCAAAATCCTCCAACAGGCCGATCCTCTTTTCCGGCTTTATCCGGATACAACGATCGAACAATCATATAGCGACAAATGAGGTGAGACGAATCACCCCAGAAGCAAAAGCTGTACACAGGCCGATAAATTTACACACTATCCATTACTGAACGAATGATGTTCAACCTCAATAAAAAAGCCCGAAAAATTCGGGCTTTTTTTTATTTGTAAGCGATTCTCTATTTGCGTGTAAAGACATAACGCACCTCATCGGAAAGCGCTTCATTAAAACAGAAATCCTCCCAAACAAATGTTTTGAGCTGATCAGGCTGTTCAATGCGCTGTTGCAAAATGAAACGAGTCATCTCGCCTCGCGCTATTTTGGCGTATGTACGTACCGTCTCCCAACGGCCATTGCGTCGCATTAAAAACTCGGGAGTCACCACACGCACCTGCTGCCGGACTCGCGCCATATCAAATGCCCCCAACACATCCAAACTGGCCAAATTAACCAGTAATCCACCGGCACTGTTCACGGCCGCAATCAATGGATCGGTCAACACCGGACGCCAATAGGCATACAGATCTCCTGTCATTCCTTGTAATTTGACATCATAGGTCATCCGATAAGCCTTAATCCGATCCAAAGGACGCAACAACCCATATAGGGTCGAGACAATCCGCAAATGGTTTTGAGCATACTCCAAATCATCCACACTAAATGCCCCCGCCTGAATATGTTTAAAGACACTGCCATTGTAGGCAAACAAAGCCTGTTTTATCGGATTATCGGGTGCATCGAACTGCTACGCATATAATTTTCCCGTGCCAATTTGGGACTGATTTTCAGCAATACGGCAATCTCTTCCTGGGTATATCGACGCATCTTGGCAGCCAACAACTCTGCATCATTACGAAATTCGGGTTCCGTAACTGGTAAACCTGCCGGGACAGGTGACATATCCATGGTTTTAGCCGGAGAAAGAATAATCAACATGACACTTCGTATAAAATCGTAAATAAAATCGATTGGTAATGCCTCATAGCCATCACCTCAATGTATTTATCTACAAATATAATACCCGACTGTATGCAACGATTTCAAATATCATAAAATCATATACCGACATAACTTCTGATGTACATTTTACCCTGACATCACCCCAATACTGCATCTTTCTCACCCTCATCTCACACCTTAAAACAAATCCTTGACACACCTCTCTGTCATTCCAAATCCAACTACTGCAACGTCCATTTATCCTTTATCCCAGTATGGATCCAAACTCATCCCCGCTGACACCCTCTCAATAAAAACTCAATAACAAACTATTGAAGACTTTGTCATAACGGCTGTACTTGAAATTCATGACTTTTCGTATTTTTGCCGTAAGTTATCGCTCAAGAGAGGAGAGCTATCCTCAACTTTAATTTAATCTGACAAGATACCATGGATTTCGGATTTATCCGGGTGGCCGCAGCCATACCTTCGGTTAAAGTAGCCGACTGCACATACAATATTGCCCATATCGAACCCCTGATTCGTCAAGCTGCCCAGCAAGGTGCGGCAGTCGTAGCCCTGCCTGAACTTTCGATTACAGGCTACACCTGTGCAGACCTGTTCAACCAACCCTTCCTGCTTCAACAAGCCGAAATCGCATTGGGAACCCTGTTACAAAAAACGGCAGACCTGCCAACACTCTGTATTGTCGGCATGCCCGTGGCTTTTCACAACCAGCTGTACAATACGGCTGTCGTCTTCTGTCAAGGACATATTTTAGGAGTTGTACCCAAAAGTTATCTGCCCAATTACAACGAATTTTATGAAGCCCGCTGGTTTGCGTCTGGAGCCGAACTTTCCGACAAACAACAAATCACCTTATGCGGACAACAAACACCCTTTACCTCCCGCCTGCTCTTTCACGACGGCGAGGTTTGCCTCGGGATCGAAATCTGCGAAGATCTGTGGGTACCCATCCCCCCCTCATCCCGATTGGCACTGGCCGGAGCCAACCTGCTGGTCAACATCTCAGCCAGTGATGAGATGGTGGGAAAACACTCCTATCTCTGCTCTCTGATCGAACAACAGTCTGCCCGCACGATCTCCGCATATCTCTATTGTTCTGCAGGATGCGGAGAATCCTCCACGGATTTGGTCTTTGCAGGCAATGGGCTGATTGTCGAAAATGGCACCATACTCCAAACCAATGATCGTTTCTCTTTCGACGAACAGATCACCATCTGCGACGTAGATATTGAAAAAATGATGGCTCAACGCCGCCAAACCTCTACGTTCCATAATGCTGAGCCAACACCCGAATATTGCCACGTAGAGGTTAAAATTCCTCGACTGGACTACACCTCTACTCCATTGATGCGCAAATTTGAGCCCTATCCCTTCGTTCCTCGTGAAGATGCACACATCAACGAACGATGCGAAGAGATTTTTAATATTCAAGTATGCGGACTGGTTCAACGCATCCGCCACACACATTGCCGTTCAGCCGTAATCGGTATTTCAGGAGGACTCGATTCAACATTGGCCCTGCTGGTAACTGCACGTACATTCGATAAATTGGGGCTGCCACGCACCCTTATCACAGGGGTAACGATGCCCGGTTTTGGCACCACAGGACGTACATACAATAACGCTGTTCAATTAATGAAGGCTCTCGGAGTCACCATCCGGGAAATCAGTATTCGTGCCGCCTGTGAACAACATTTTGCCGACATTGGGTTAGATCCCGCATCACGTGACGTCACCTACGAGAACGCCCAGGCTCGGGAACGCACCCAAATCCTCATGGACATAGCCAACCAAACAGGAGGATTGGTCATTGGAACTGGGGATCTGTCGGAACTGGCATTGGGTTGGGCCACCTACAACGGAGACCACATGTCGATGTATGGCGTTAATTGCGGTATTCCCAAGACCCTGGTACGTCACCTGGTTCGCTGGGTTGCATTGGGAGATCACGATGAACAGGCTCGTCCATGGCTACTCGACATCCTGGACACTCCCATCAGCCCTGAACTATTGCCAGCCGATGCCAACGGCCAGATTGCACAACGTACCGAGGAATTGGTCGGCCCCTATGAACTGCATGACTTTTTCCTCTACTATTTTGTCCGTTTTGGATTCCGTCCGGCTAAACTGTTTATGATGGCAAGCACAGCTTTCCAAGGACAATACGACCATGCGACAATCAAAAAATGGCTGATTACATTCTTAAAGCGATTCTTTGCGCAACAATTTAAACGCTCGGCACTGCCCGACGGGCCTAAGGTTGGATCCGTCACCCTCTCTCCTCGTGGTGACTGGAGGATGCCAAGCGATGCAAGTTGTGCAATGTGGATCACAGAAGCAGAATCTTTGTAAAAAAAGTTATTGAGCCAACATCCTTACAACGAACACGTTCGGTCGAAAGAGCCATTAAAGGCTAAAAAAAAGTGAAAACAAAATTTGGAAATTCAATTTTTCGTCGTACATTTGCAACGTCAAAACGATACGGGACGCCACGATCCACGAAGAGTTTAAGACATATTGAAATTATGCGGAAATAGCTCAGTTGGTAGAGCACAACCTTGCCAAGGTTGGGGTCGCGAGTTCGAGTCTCGTTTTCCGCTCCAAATTTTATAAATACTTGATTATCAAATGGTTGCAAATTAAATTGCAACCATTTTTTATTTTTATATTCTGCTGTATTTCAACAACTTAAGAATTCTGTTTGACTAAAAATCAGCCATTACAGTAACCAAATCGTGACCCAAAAAATGTGTTTGAATTGGTCACGATTTTTAATTTCAAGGCTTTAGTGTAGCTAATTAAATATCTAATAAACAATAGTTTACAATACAATAAACTACATTCTGACAATTAAAATTCTGACCTTATATTTATCTTGCATTACCTCATGATTATTCCAATAGCAATTCTTTTACATTAAAACTATATAATGACCGCCAAACACATCTTTTAACGACACCACAAAGACGCAACAGAACCATAAATCACAGAACTTCTAACGGGCTGTCAATGCTGCAGCTATGCAGACTATAATATTTATAACAATATCACTACCAGTAAAATGCAGGAAGACTCACTGATTGATTTTTGCATGCACACATCCTTCCATCTGAATTTTTAATACAATGTTAATTGTCATAAAAAATTATTTGATTTGCATAATTCTAATAAAATTATTAAGTTTATGGAAACATCAGAAATATGGCAAAATCCATAAATCCATTCATCATAACAGGAAAGATCTCCCCGCAGTATTTTTGTGGCCGGGAGTATGAATCTTCTCAACTCATCCGATTAATAACCAATGGGAATAATGTGGTTATCATTTCACCCCGCCGTATGGGAAAAACGGGATTGATTCAATTCTGCTATGATCAGCCGAAAATCAGAAATGAATATTACACTTTTTTTATCGATATTTTACATACATCGAGCCTCCGAGAATTCACATACTTCCTTGGGAAAGAAATATACGAAAAGCTCTATCTCCACAGCCACAAAATGGCTATGCTTTTCATTCGGACGATTAAATCAGTTAACAGCCTGAAAATCAGCTTTAATTCCTCGAATTATCCTGTATTTGATATCCAGTTGGGAGATATTGAACAGCCAGAATATACACTCCAAGAGATTTTCCAATGTTTGGCTCGCATTGACAAACCTTGTATTATTGCCTTTAATGAATTTCAACAGATCACCAAATACCCGGAAACAAAAATTGAAGCATTATTGCGAACACATATCCAACAACTGGTTCACTGCCGTTTCATTTTTGCCGGCAGCGAATATCGCTCGATGCAGGAAATATTTTTATCGCCAATACGACCATTCTACCACAGTACGGCGATGTTGAACCTGAGAGCTATCCCTGCAGACGTCTATATCCCATTTATCGTTGAACAATTCAAGCAACAAAATCGCACGATTACTGCGGACAATGCAGAAAAGGTTTATACACTTTTCCAAGGATATACCTACTACATTCAAAAAACCTTTAACGAATCTTTTACCTATACACCAGAAGGAACTGAATGTACGCTGGAAATCTTACGAGCTGCTATAGACACTATAATTACCTCGAACGATACGATCTTCCGTGAAATACTTTCGAACATTCCTGAGAAGCAAAAGGAATTGCTTTATGCGATTGCTAAGGAAGGTGAAGCTGGACACATCACTTCGGCAAAATTCATCAAGCGTCACAGCCTCACTTCAGCCAGTTCAGTACAGTCGGCTGCAAAGAAATTGCTCGAAAAAAATATCATCACTGAAGTCAACAGGGTTTTCTCTATAACTGACAAGGTATTTGCAATGTGGATCAATAAATTATACGAGAATATTGTACATCTATAAAGACTATGCATATGAACCTTATAATAAATAGAGTCAAGTTTATTTTCCAAAATGATAATAATAACACAATGATCTTTTCTAAAGATGATCATAAATTGTTATTTGCATCTTCTTTCGAGAAACTATCTTTATCATTAGGAAACAAAAAGTTTGATGAATGGGGAGCTCAAAATGGATTTAAGCCTTCTGATAGAATATATTACGATTTTAAATCCAAAGATCTCCGTAATAATATTTTTGAATGTAGTGTTGAAGAATATTTTTATCCAAAATTAATCAAACGAATATTACTAGAAGAACTGTGGAAACAAGGGCTAATTGTTGATATAACCACGAAAACATTTGACATTTCTGCCTATAAAAGAGTCGGAGAATATGATTCCACATGGGATATTTATTACCGATATGATTTAAAAATACATAAAAGGATCAACGAAATATCAGTATCACTAGGTAGTGAGTATTCTTTAATAAGCAAGTATCCCATATCTGCTCAAAAAAACAATGATCCTAAAATTATACAAGACAATGCTATACTACCATACATAAAGCCAAGTACAGATGGAAAGTATAAAATACTCGCTAACGCAGAAATCAAAAAATCATTAAGTAACTCAGCAACTCATAAGCCTTTAAAATATAGAGAAAGATACAGCCAGATATTATCATTTTACCAAACATACTTAAAAAACATAACATCCAAAGGTTTTTCATTTACATCACAAGGGCTATTAAATGTTGATTTTAGGAAAGCATTTAAAGTTAATATATTAGAAAACAAAATGATATTCCATGATGGGAAAACCGATATCAATCCAGTTACCGGAATGCGTGACTATGGAGTATATAAAGAAAGTCCTATCGCCCATAGAACTGAATTTATATTCATCTATTCCAATAACAATGATGCAAACACTTTATACAAATATCTCAAAAATGGATATAAAAACTTTCCGGGATTAGAAAGATATGTAGGAGTCCCTATGATATTATCGGATAAAAAGGGATTTAAATATACGGAAGGGTATCTTGAGGCTGACTACCAAAAATTTGAACAAACAGAATTATCAAATGAATATTATGATCATCTTTTTGCCATTGTAATTGGCAAATTTGATAAAAATAATACTACTGACGATGTAACCAATGAATATTATAGCATAAAAAAGGCGTTTCTGAAGAAAGGAATCCCAACTCAATTTATTAACGAACAACACATTAGACAATCTAATATATTTAATTTTCATTTACCGAATATCGCTATTGGAATTGTTGCCAAACTTGGCGGCATTCCTTGGAGATTAAAAAATAATATCAATCAGGATCTAATAGTCGGATTTAACCAAGTTCGACTTGCAGATCAAAAACATATTGGAGGTTCAGTATTTTTCACAAATGAAGGTCTGCTAGAAGCAGTATATTCATACCCCAAAGCAGATTCAGAACAAAAGCTAATTAATTTTCTGAGAAATTCAATTTTAGCTTATATTGCTCAAAAAGGAGATATTCGAAGATTAATAATTCATTATTACAAGCCCAATAATCAAAAGGAAAAAGAAAACATAGAGAAATTACTATATCGTGAACTTAAAATGAATATTTCATATGCTCTAATAGAAATTAATGATACCAAAACGCAATCCGACATTTGTTTTGACGCAGGCTACGATATGGGGATGCCAATTAGTGGCACTTATGTGGAAGTTGGTAATAGCGAATATTTACTTTTTAATAATACGAGACATATAGAAAGACCTATAACAAAAGTTGAGGATGAGCTTCCGATAAAAATTAAAATTCATTTCGCTGATAATAGCGGATTTTCACATAACGAGTTAATTAGCCAGATATATGAATTTTCCAGACTAATCTGGAAAGGGTTAAAACAACGTAGTCAACCGGCAACAACAATTTACGCAAAGTTAATAGCTGATTTTTCAGCTCATTTTAATGGAGATATCCCTCAAAATTCTTTAACCCAAAAAACACCCTGGTTTATTTAAAATGGATATAGCAACTGCATTTAATAAAAGCATATTTTTATTGGGTGCTGGCGCATCATATGGGACAGGATGTAAAATGTCTCAAGATATGCTTAATGCCCTTCTTGAAGAAATTTTAAGAGGGCATCGGTTTTCATCTACTCAGAAAGAAGCGTTTATGTTCCTTCTTTCATGTTTAGAATACCATAATAAATGGCGTAGTTTCCAAACGAATAATAAATTTATCTTTACACCTAATATAGAAGAATTAGCTTTGCTTATTCGGCGCGTAAAAAACAGGGAAAATTTCTTGCCATACCCTATCACAGGTAATTGGGCAGACAAATTAAGCTTATTGGAATCCCAACACCTCAAAGAATCTTCAGACGAAACTTTATTCGAATCACTAGATAGAATAATTAAACAAGAATTATTACCCAGCTGGCTGGTTTTTGATAAAGAAAAATTAAAACTGTTCGATCCATTGAGACAATTATTAGCAGATTATGCTGAAGAAGATTTTAAGATAGACCTATTTTCCTTAAATTATGATTTAGTTATTGAATCATATTTCAACCAATATGATGTTCGCCCATGGAGGGGATTTTCAAATAATGACTGGAGAGGATTTTCATTTGAAGAAGATTCAATGACAGGAAAAATTAACTTATATAAATTACATGGATCTCTGGATTGGGTAAGATTAGAAAGTGGAGAAGTAAAAGAGATTGATCATTGTACAAACGAAGAATTATCAATTATAGATTCTAGACATAACCCATATGTAATATTTGGTCATGGCACAAAAACTTTCTCAGTAGATCCCTTTTTTGATTTAGTACATAAATTTAAATCAAAATTGACATACGCCTCATATATCTTTGTAATTGGATATAGCTTCTTTGATCCCTATATTAACAATTTAATAATAGAAGCGTTAAACAAGGGAAATAAACGACTCATTATTATCAATCCCACATTTGGGCCACAAGAAATTAAGTACAAAACCGCCGAAAATATAGAAGAAGCTAAAACGATTGATAATAAAAACGTCAATAAAATATTAGTTGAATATATCGAAGCAATACAAGCAAATCCGTTTTATAGTGAAATGCCTGAATTTAACATTAAACGAATAAATGGAGAAAACTCTATCATATATTATAGAATAGGATTTGAAAAATTTATCAATGACTTCTTTTCAAATCGAGGCCTAAAATTTAAAAAATTAATCAACTCGCTTGAAACAGAAAAACAAGCAGAAGATGCACCTTTTGAATAGCCGTTAAATTACTCGGTTATTAAAGCATACACACATATTAAACAGTTTATTCTCTTAATATTGTCATTTTAATTCTCCCATCTGAAAATGGGAATGCGAACCCGAGAACGCTAATACCTCTATAAGGATCAAAGTTTTAACTTGCTTTCAATCAGATATATACCCTGATTTTACTATATTCAAAGACAACCAAAACACACTTTGAATATGAAAACAGGGTTTCATGTACTCTTCTACCTGAAGAGTCGTCCGAATCGGAATGGGCTTCATTCCATTGTTGCTCGTATAACTATCGATGGTCGCTCAAGCAGCTTTCATACTCACCTGAATATAGCTCCTAAGCAATGGAATCAGAAACGGCAACGAATGACAGGCAGATGCGAAGCGACATCTCAGATCAATTTGGCATTGGAAAAGATCCGTTCCTCGCTGACGGAAAAATATACGTATTACCACATTCTGCGACAAGAACCAATCCATGCAGTACGACTCAAAGAACTCTATCTGGGCATCAACCGCACGCCTCCAATGCTGATAGCTTACTTTGATAATTTTAATCAGTCACAGAATCGCATTGTAGGTAAAGGTCTCTCATATTCCACTCACAAAAAATATCTTCTGACGAGAAAACGACTTGCCTCTTTTATCTTTTTAGAAGGGAAACAGGAAGATATCCTGCTGGAAAACCTCGATCTGAGTTTCATCCTGAGATTCGAACATTACCTGCGCGATACATTCAATATGTGCAACAACTCCGTAGAGAAGCTCATGAGAATCTTCAGGCGTATCGTCACCTTTGCTGTATACAACGGTCTGCTGACACAAAATCCGTTTGAATATTATAAAATCAAAATTGACCGGGTTGAAAGGCCTTACCTCACACAAGAAGAGTTAGACCGCATCCTTCACAAACGTTTCACTATCCGAAGGCTGGAACAGATTAAAGATATCTTTATTTTTTGTTGCTACACAGGTCTTTCATATATAGATGCCATCAATCTGCATTCGGGAAATATCGAAGTCCGTTCAGATAACAATAAGTGGTTGGTCTTAAAACGACAGAAGACCGGAATCCGACAAGAGATCCGGCTATTCCGGCCGGCCGAAGAAATTATCAGAAAATATCACTCCGAGACAAAAGACAACCACTTGTTGCCCATCTGCAGCAATCAAAAACTAAATTCCTATTTGAAGGAGATTGCTGATTGTTGCAGAATCCATAAAGCAATTACATTTCACACCGCAAGACATATCAATTCTTCTTACCCATTGAAAACAAAGAACTTACAAAGATTGTCAGCTTAACAGGTAACGATTTGGAAACCAGCGGGCTTCTCTATTCTGCAATGTTCTGCATCAATCAAAAGAACGCTTTTCTCATTTGCAAAAGTAGTTTTTTCTTCCTTATTGCCAAAGTTATTCCTCTGAAAAATAGAGAAAATCAAACATCTTATCATTATTGTACATTTGCTGCGCATCTTGCTGATGAAAATCAGTAGCACTGTCCTGCTTTTAATTCAATACCGTTTCCACATTGTATTTGAGCCTGCTTGTTTACGAATAGCCTGCCTGCGCGCCTGTCTGTGTGCCGGCAGGCAGGCACGCAGGCAGACCGGTCGGCAGGCAAGTAGGAAGGCGGGCAGGTCAGAGTGCGGGCAGGCTTGCAGGCCAGCGTGTGTATGTCCGCACGCATTTGCATTCACGAGAACCCACACGCAGGTAGGCTTGCAGGCATTCATACGGATATAACTACTCTCTTGCTTTCTCATCCCTCTATTCCCTTTCTTCTGGCAGCATCGGTATCGGGAAACGTGCATTGAGAGCCGAAATAACAACACTTGTTCAAATCCGTTTGCTGACGGATTATTGATTTCACGAGAAATCAGCAGCAAGGTGTCCTTCGAGTTACCCGAAGGCTTTTCGGTTACTGCCGAAAAGTGGCAGCAGCAAGGTATGTTTTGAGTTACTCAAAACCTTGCGAGTTACTCTCGCAAGCCTTGCCGCCGAGTTGCCTCTCCGAAGTCGGGCAACCTGTTTCTGACCTGCGGCAATCGTGCCTTATTCCTTGTACTTGATGCCGTATTGTTTCATCTTGCCGTATAGTGTGGTGCGCCCGATGCCGAGCAGTTCAGCAGCCAGCGAGCGGTTGCCGTCCGCCTGTTTCAGAGCACGGATTATCTGCCTCTTTTCCATTTCCACGTTCTTCAAGGACAAGGATGCTTCTCCCGACAGCAGAGGTTCTTCAAAATTCAGTTTGTCAGCCGTTATCACATCCCCGTCGGTGAACAGCACCGCCGAACGTACAGTTCCTTTCAGTTCTCTCACATTGCCGCTCCACGGATGGGCGAGCATCCTCTTCCTTGCCTCCGCGTCAAAGCCTTTCACCTGTTTGCCGAACTCCTTGTTGGCAAGTTCACGGAAGAACTCCGCAAGCGGCATGATGTCCTCACAGCACTCACGCAACGGCGGTATGTTCAACGTGTATTCCTTTATCCTGTGGAACAAATCCTGACGGAAACGCTTTTCGGCGATTGCAGACTGCATATCCTCGTTGGTGGCGGCTATGATGCGCACGTCTGCTGCCTTTTCCTTGTTGCCGCCTATGGGTCTATACCGTTTGGTTTCCAATGCCCGGAGCATCATCTGTTGTACTTCGGCTGGCAGGTTGCCTATCTCGTCAAGGAACAGCGTACCGCCGTCGGCTTCCTCCCAATAACCTTTCTGTTTGGCATCCGCACCTGTAAACGCTCCTTTCTCATGTCCGAACAGTGCGGACGCAGCAAGCTCTTTCGACAGTAAGCCGCAGTCTACAGCGACAAAAGGCTTGCCTGCCCGTTTGCTCATTGTATGTATTTTCTCGGCAATGTGCTCCTTTCCCGTTCCGTTCTCGCCCAGCACCAACACGCTCATGTTGGTTGGTGCGACCAATTTTATCTTGTGGTCTATTTCACGGAAAGCCGCACTCTGCCGCTCGTGAATGGGCGTTTCGTGCCGTTCTGTCCTTTTCTGTAAGGTTTTCAGGAGAGGAAAGAGATTGTCTTCAATTAGCTTCTTCGGGATATAATCCTCCGCACCCGACTTCATCGACCGGACGGCGGTTGGCACTTCGTCATAGTCCGTCATGATGATGTAGGGATTGCGTTTCCCTTGTTTGCGAAGTTCATCCAACAGCAAGATGCCGTCACCGTCGTTCAGGCGCAGGTCGGCGAGCACAATATCGTCCTCGCACATCTTGGCGAACAGTTTGTGTGCCCCGTTGCAAGTGGACGCACTGACGGCTTGGAAACCTTTGCTTTTCAACAGCCTGCATACATAGCCGGAGAAAGTGAGGTTGTCTTCCACAACAATTATTCTTCCCATCGTTTCGCTTCCTTTCTTGCCAAGTCCACAATCATTTTACCTTGTGCCAATACAGCATTAACTGCATGTGTTATCTCTCCGTCCGTTGGACTATCGCTGTGAATTACGGCATATAATTCCTGCAACGGCTGTTCCGCTTTCATCAGCATCCATGAACTTCTGAGGTGGTGTACCCAGCCATCCAATGCCTCCATGTTTTTCTCTTTCGCCGCGTTCTGCACTTCATCCATTTCTTTCTCCGTTTCCGTTACCAACCGTTCCAATGTATGTCGCCTGTCGCCAAAGGTGAGTAAAGCCGAGAAGTCGAGCAGTTGTCTATGCTCTTTATTGGCATATTGGCTTACTACATTCAGTAGTTCGGCAATGGAGAACGGTTTACCGAGCATGGCGGTGAACCCTGCCGATTTCAGTTCTTCCTCCGTGATGAACCCTGCCGCCGTTACAGCCACAATTGGAATCGTGCGTGAGTTGCCGATGTCGGATGTGCGTAAGAGTTCCAGCACTTCGTAACCATTCATGTCAGGCATCTTCAAATCGGTTATTAGGATGTCATAATCCTTTCCGCGCATTTTATCCGTCAATTCTTCTACCGTCAGGCAAGTATCACAACTTATGCCGTTCTGTACAAGCATATCCCGTATCATGCTGAGCGTCACAAGGTCATTGTCTATCACCATTACGCTGTAATTTGAAATAATGTCTTGCACCTGTTCTTTCTTCCCGTCAGATTCTGTTTCTTCGGTTTTCGGCAATGGAAGAACAACGGTGAACTTGCTGCCTTTATCCTTTACGCTTTCCACCGATATACGTCCGTTCATCAGTTCCACAAGCTGTTTCACGATGGGAAGTCCCAACCCGAAGCCGTCCTGCGTGGCGGCATTGCCCAGCCGCTCGAAAGGCTTGAATATCCGTTCCTTTTGTTCTTCGCTGATGCCCGTACCCGTATCCTCCACCGTCAGCGTAAAAACACCGTCCTTGTATCTGGTTGCCAGAGCAATAGTGCCGTTGTCCGTGAATTTGATGGCATTGGAAAGCAGGTTGCCGCCTATGCTCAAAATACGGTTCTTGTCGCCGTCCACTACTTCATTCGCATAGTTACAAACGGTCAAGGTCAAATGCTTTGACTTTGCTTGCATGGTAAACTCCGTTTCAAGAGTATCCGCTATCAGGTTTAGCCTGAATGGTTTGGATAGGATTGTCACTTTCCTGCTGTCCAACCTGAAATAGTCCAAGAGGCTGTTCAGCATGGATGCCATGCGTCCTGCCGAAGTCTTTATTGTTTCCGCATGGCGCACTCGGCTATCCTTGTTGTCATCGTTCAGCAAAAGTTCGGCGTTGCCGCTGATGGCGGTCAAAGGTGTACGCAGTTCATGGCTTACGTTCTGTATGAGGTTGCGCCGCAAGCGTAGAAGTTCCTCGTTCTTGGCGTTGCTCTCCTGCAATTTGCCGATAAGCTTTTCACGCTTTTTCTTTTCGTCCGCGTTGCGTTTCAGTTCCCTATGGATGGTGAAATAGGACAGGAACAGCAGGATGATGGCTGCCGATATGGTAGCGGTGAACAGCCTGACGGATAGGCTTTGCGCCTCCGCCATCTTCCGCTCTTTCTGTATGAACGCCCCCAATGCCTGCCTGTCAAGGTCGCTGACAAGAAGGTTCAGTTGGGTGTTCAATGTCCGGTTACGTATGCGAAGGCTGTCGGTGTAGGCATCCATCTCCGTCGCCTGTTTCCGTTGCTGGGCAATCAAGCTGTCGCCAAACTCGTGCAACTCTTGGGCTGAGGGAAGTACTTGTACGGTCTTTTTGCCGCCGAAGAAACCTGCGATGCCCTTTTTCTTCTGCTGTACGGTGCGCAGACTGGTCGCACGTTTCGCCACTTCGGGCAGGTGGTTCACCAAAATACTGTCGGCTTCTTCCTGCCGTTCAAATACCGACATGATATGCCGCAGATGTTCCTCCTTGCTTGCCAGTAGAGAGCGAAGAGTGTCTATCTGCGCTGGATACACATATGCTGCACAATGGAACTTCAATGCTTGTAACAAACTATCTGTACACAGACGTTGGATACGGTAATGACTACAGTCTGTTCTGTTCCAATCAATGACACTCTCTCCCAACATGGTAAGCCGAGTGATATATCGATGGACATTGTGAATATCACGTATAGCTTGCTGTACTTCGCTGTTTTGTAAATCAATTTCTGATATTCGATGTCGTTCACGTACCAGAATTGATGCCATAAAGCCGATAAGTACAATTAAGATAAAATATCCTACTAACACTTTATACCGTAAATTCATTTAAGAATCTATCATTTTAAAGATGCCTGCTCTATAAAAACAGGCATCCTATTGATTTTTATACCGTTTTTACAGTTTCCAACCTGAAATTTGTTCCTGAATATTCCATAGTTGGGCATACAACCCTTTAGCCTGCATCAATGTTTCATGCGTACCTTTTTCCTTTATCTGTCCGTTATCCAACACGATAATTTGGTCTGCCCCCTTAATGGTTTTAAGTCTATGCGCAATGGCAATGACAGTATGCCCTTTGATGAGTGCATCTATGGCTTTCTGTACTTCCACTTCATTTTCGGGGTCAAGTGAGGCGGTCGCTTCATCAAGCAGGATGATTTGTGCGTCTTTCAGCATGGCACGGGCTATGGATATGCGTTGCTTTTCTCCGCCCGAAAGGGTACACCCTCCTTCGCCTACCAAGGTGTCATATCCTTTGGGCAACCGCATGATGAAATCATGGCAACAGGCTTTTTTAGCTGCGGCTATAATTTCTTCTTCCGTCGCGTCAGTTTTACCAAAGCGGATATTATTGCGTATGGTGTCCTGAAACAGATAGACATCCTGAAATACCATAGAGATGTGGCTCATCAGACTTTCTGGATTTATCTCATTCATCGGAACACCATTGAAAAAGATACATCCTTTCTGTGGGTCGTAGAAACGGGCGCAAAGCTTCATCACCGTACTTTTCCCGCTTCCCGAAGGTCCGACAAGAGCCGTCAAGGAGTTTTTCGGGAGCGTAATGTTTATATCATGCAACACTTCCTTGTCTTGATAGGCAAACGATACGTGTTCAAACCGGATATCGCCTGCTGCCGGGGATTGCCGTTCTCCTTTCATCTCCGGCTCGTTCATCAAGGAAAGGATGCGTCCACCGGCTATGGAAAAATAGCGGAACTCGGTAAAGTTTGTCAGTGCGGAAGTCAGCGGGTCGAACACACGAGAACCGACTACAAGGAATAGCACGAATACAAGGATTGAAAGTTGCCCTCCCAACAGAAGGTAAGTTCCACATAGCACCATCATTGTCAGCCCGGCACGTACTAAAGTGATGCTCAACAAGACGAATGGGCCTAACAAGGCCTCCTGACGGATGCAAGCACGGCGAAGTTCCGCAAAAGCATCGCGTAACCTGACAAAGCGGTCACCTATCAGATTGTACGCTTTCATTACACGAATACCCTGTAAGTATTCTTCCAACCGATTTCCAGCATTTATTTTTGCTTGAATTTGCCTGCCGCTTAACTTCCGCTGTGCCTTTGTGCTTGCCCACAGAACGAGCAAGGCAAGCGGCAAGGCGGCAAACATACTGACCGCCATCCTCCAATCTATCCATACAAGCGAAGCAAAAGCCAGTACGGGCATGACTATGGCACCCATAAGTTGGGGCAGGTGGTGCGAAATTCCGGTTTCTGCCATCATGAAGTCCGTAACAAGCATAGACGACAAATCACCCGGATCACGTTTCGACAAAAAGCCCAACGATAGTTTCCGCAAGTGCTCCGCCAGCGACAAACGCCCGGAAGCACTCATTTCGTATGCTCCCCTGAAATTGGCTCGGTAGGATGCCCGTTCCGACAAAGCCATGACCAGCATATAAACAGCCATAATGCCGATTATCCACCACAGGCGGGTCGTGTCAAGCGGCTGTCCGCTCCCGTCAAATGCACTGAAAATGATACGTATCGCTTCTATAGAAAGACAAAACGGTACTATATTCACTAAGTTGGCAAGCATGGTGTAACCCACCGGCTTGTAAAGTCTTTCCGTGTGACCTATTGTAATATTCTTTATTGCATTCATATCTTATTTTATTTATATGCTATAATATGTATTTCTTCCTTTTTACGGATTGTTCTGATGGATGAAAATCCGACTTCATGCAACCGTTCTTCCAATTCTGCCGGAGTATAGACAACCATACCATCTATCCGTTCCGTCCACATTTTTCCAAGTTCGGGGTCGCTCGCTTCCAGACTAATAAGGAAACAACCTCCTTCTCGGAGAACACGCGCCACTTCAGACAACGCTATGTTTACAGGCGACCAGAAATAGACCGTTTCAAAAGCCGTGATAGCATTAAAGAATCCATCCTCATAAGGTAATGAACAAACATTCCCTTGTTGTATGAAACATCTTTTATTCAAGTCTTTTTCGTTGTACTTTTGGGCGAATGAAACACTTTCTTCTGACAGATCTATGCCGTAGATATTTCCTTTCGGACATAAATTCAATAAACGTTTCAAATTCGCACCACCGCCACAGCCTATATCAAGAACATTCCAATTCGGCTGCCATTCCACTTGCTTCATGCCACGATTAGCTAAAGATGCATGAAAACAATTCATTCCTCGCAAAATCATCCGTCCCCAAAATCCTTGCGGACAACTTGTGTTTTGCAAGACCTTGTTTAAGAAATTCTTCTTTCTCATATTGCTTTTAGTTTTTGTTCAATGTCCAATGGTATGCGCTCGTATAGGCATCCCACATATTTTTATATACACCCTCCGTCACGGACAGCTGTTCATGCTTTCCGCATTGCACAATGCGTCCTTCTTTCATGACGACAATCTGATGTGCGGAGATGATGGAAGAAAGGCGATGGGCAATCACAATGACCGTTTTATCCTTTATCAGTGACTGCAAAGCCATCTGCATTTTATGCTCGTTTTCAGGGTCAGCGAAGGCAGTGGCTTCGTCCAACACCAGTATCGGAGCATTCTTCAATATGGCACGAGCTACACATATCCGTTGGGCTTCACCGCCGGACAGGAATACACCTTTATCGCCTATCCTTGTTTCGTAGCCTTGCGGCAAACGCTCTATGAAATCGTGGCATTGGGCAGCTTTCGCAGCGGCTATTACCTTTTCTTTTGTAGCATCTGGAGAACCTACGGCAATGTTCTCATATAATGTGTCGTAAAAAAGGAAAGTGTCTTGAAATACAAATGAAACCATGTCCATCAGTTTTGCCGTATCTATCTGACGAATGTCAATACCTCCTATACAAATTTCCCCTTGCTCCACATCCCAGAACCGGGGTATTAGGTTGGCAACCGTTGATTTTCCGCTTCCTGAAGGACCGACAAGGGCGGTTATCTTTCCTTGTGGTGCAATGAAGCTGACATCACGCAGGGCTTCCGTCCGTGTTCCCTGTTCTGTGTTCTCGTAGGAGAATGACACATGGCGAAATTCCACATCGTAAGCGGCAGGCACTTGCGGATGTACCGGCTCCGGCACAGGTTTCTTTTCAAGTATGCGGTCGATACGGTTTACACCTTCATCGATGTCGCGCGTATTACCTCCCAAGAATGTCAGTTTATAAACGGGGGAAGCCATACCCGGTCCCATGATAATGAAGAACAGCCATACTACCGCCAATGACAAGGATTGCGGACTGGCTTGCATCAGCAAGATGCCCATAGGAAGAATAAACGTTACCATAGAATTGAGCAGGACGGTAAAGGCAATCATCCCGTTCTGGTAGGTGTCACAGCATTTCAAGGCGAATGTCTTGTATGCCTGAATCTCGGCATTGAACTGACGGAACGAACGGACGCTTTGCCCGAATATCTTGACGACGGGCATTCCCCGTACATACTGCACAGCTGATGCGCTCATTTTTTCCTGTGCATCGTAGTAGATACCCATGAACTCCCTTGCCCTTTTTCCCATGAAATTGGAAAATTGCAGGAATAAGCTAAGCACCACAACGGCCAGGCACACGACTGTCAGCCACACATCCAGCGAGAAAAAGATGACCAGCATGACCGCCACCGTAGCCACTACATTGACCAAATCCGGAATGGTATGGGCGATGAATCCCTCTATTTTCTCGATATTCTGGTCCATTGTTTTCTTGATGGCTCCCGTAGAGGTATTGTTCAAATATCCCAAAGGCAGTTTGCCGATATGTTCAGACAGACGGACACGCAACCCATACAAGATACGGAATGCAGCCACATGTGAGGACATCAGGGCGGCATAGAGCAATATCAATCCGCCAACAAGCCCTCCAAATGCAATCCATCCCCAACGCATCATGTCCGTTCCGTCCAAAGCGGAAAGATTGGAGCCATTCGACAGCAACTCTTTCAAAATTTCATAAACTGCCCAATAAGGCACAAGCATACACACCGCGCTGCCAGCCGACAGCAGACCTGCTAATATAAGCAGACCTTTCCTTTGTCCCGCTATCTCGAACAGACGGGACAAACCTTCTTTCTTCTTCGCTTTCGTTTTCATTTATATATTAATCGGTTATATATTCACGTAAAGTATCGGATGGCAAAGCGTGGAATAAAAACGCTGCTTTCATGGTCACAAAGACCATCGGGCATATTCGACTCCCACGCTTCACGCTAAATATTGTCCGGTTCTCTATTCGTTGTTGGCAAATTCCCGTAACAGCTCCGGACGGACTATAACAGTTCCCTCGCCCTTTTCTTTTCTGGTCAGCCGGAAATCACAGCATGGAGCCGCATGAGACAATGTTTGGGTTCTTGTCAGCCGGACACCAAGTATGTCATGTGAGATATAATCGTTCACGCATAAATAAGGGAAAAAACGCTTGACACCCAAAACAGAACAAAGCTTGGCAACCGGACACCGGATTATGTCCATACCTACATCGAACGTGTCGTTTTCATCCGGCATCACGCAATCGAACAGCCAATCGTCCTCCGAAGAAACACGAGAAGCGGAAGCGATACGCCGCACATAATCGGGCGAACATAACATATCGCGTATTTCCGGTATTTTCCCCGGAGGGACACTTGATAACGTAAGCTTTCCCAATGCTTTCTGCGTAACAATGGAAAGTTCCGTCAAACTCCACCCCCTGGATGACAGCTCTTTCCACAGACCAATCTCATAAGCTATGCCGATGATATTCTTCACCCATGGCGATGTCGCCGGGACATCCGGGATAATAGCGGATACGTGACGGAAATCATCAATGGCTTTTTTCATCACGGATTCCAAGGTCTCCTTCGATAAACGAGATGACAGTTCTTCCCTGAAAAATCCTTCAAACCGTTCCAACATCGGAAGGAATGGCCTAATCGTCGTCTCTTTCATCTTTCAAGAAATGTTATCGTCGTATCACGGAAACCTGATCCAACCACATCAATGCCGTTCTTTTCCTGAACGATACGATATCCCAGCAGCGAGCTGAACTTATAACACAGCCACGGGATCCGCCCCAATATCTGTCCGAAGAAAAATCCCCAGCGTGAACGGAAGAACTTCATATAGTTAGCCTGTTCAATGAGCTTTAAAGACGGTTCCCATTGTTCCACCACATGCCCGTTGCTTATGCCGGAACGGATTTGAGCCTCGTGCTTGCGGAGCGAATCGGGCTTCACACCATGTCGGCTCATTATCGTGCCGCACACGTCAAACCACAATTCACCTCCCCCGAAACGGTTTGCCACGTGATGCAGGAAGGATTTTACTTGCTTCTCGTAGAAGTACATCAGTACCCCCTCCACGATGAAGATAAATTCTGCTTCGGGGTGCTTCCGGCGCAGGTCATCCATCCAGTCGGTCTCCAACAAAGACGCTTCAATATAGACATTGTCCGGCTGTTCGGGTATCAATTCCCGGCGTAGAGCAATGACCTCAGGCAAATCCAAATCATAAAAGACTGCTTTCTGACTTCCGATACGCTGGAAACGGGTATCCAGTCCACATCCCACATTGACCACGACCGGATGCGAATGTGCTTTAATAAATCGGCGCACAGCGCAGTCAAAATACCATCCACGCACCACGCATCCCACTTCGCTCAACTTTGCCCCGTCGAACTGGGAATAATCGTATTCCAAACTGTCCGCCAGCCATTCCGCAGCCTTGTCATATAGAATGGGATTATTCCGGCGACTTTCTTTGGCTCTCATGTATAGCGGAATAAGCAATGTTTCCGCTACAATACTCTTAAACTCGTATTTCTGTCTCATATTTTTGGAGTGTTTAATAGTGAACGATATTCAGAATTGTTCATAAAAAAAGGAGGAAACCTCCGTGAAGATTTCCTCCTTACCAACCGTTCTGATGCGGTTGAATGTTCGTATGTACGTTGTCTGTATCTCATATCTTGATAATAGCCCTCCAACCTTGGATTTCAAACAGAATATAATCGTGCAAAATAGCCTCCATCTCTTGCCGGGGTACGGAATGCATCAATAGCTCCTCGAACATCGTGAACATCCATACCGTATGCAAATGAATGATAAAATCGGACACAGCCGTATTGATTTCGGGATGTTTCCGCTGCATGGCCGCGAACCACGCCTTAACCAATTCCGTGGAACGGTCGGTATAATTCTCACGGAAGCGTTCCAATGAAGAACCTTGCGCACGGAACAACAGTATTTCCATTAGCGAACGGTGTTTGTCTATAAGCGAAACATATTCGTCAATGCAGGATTTCAGGTATTTTTCCGACCGCATCATCATAATATCTTCGCCCCGTATGCCGTGGTGTTCTTGCAGCATGGCTTCCAAAGCGCACAAAACAGGACGGACCACTTCACGGAATAATTCATCTTTGCTTGTGAAGTAGTTATAGATATTCCCAACACCAACACTCGACAATTCCGCTATTTCGCGCATGGAAGTCTTGGAATAGCCTTTCTTCTCGAATTGCTGTCTGGCAATCGTCAATATCCGACCCCTTATGTCCTCTTTCAGCACTTGCATTTATAACGAACAATGTCTGTTTTTAATTTTTTGCAAAGGTATAAGGCTTGAAATTGTCGTGCAATACCTATTTTTAGGGATTTTGCGTCTTCCAAAACATGGGGAGCGAACCGTTTCGGTATGCCCGAAACACAAACCTGCTCCCCATCAAAACTTCTCCTTGATGGGTTGGCTTTTATGTTTCTTCAAATCAATCCTATTCCATAAAATAAAGTCTTACTTCATTCTACATCAAGCTCAGGTTTATTAGCAGGCTTATTTGAACCTGATGAACGCCACAGGCTACCACACCGATGCCAAATGCTGCCACGCAGGTGCGAAGCGGTTGGATTGTGCCGGACTTCGCTTTCCTTTGCATCACGGACGCTTGGAACAGCCGTCACGGGGTCGGCGGATAACGCCACTCCCTGCCACAAGCTGCCACGATTGTGCCAACCCATCGTTTGATGCGTAATGCCCATTTACTTTGCGTCCAAAACCGAGTATCAACATTAAAAACAGTATCGACAATGGAAGTATTGATTTTTCAGAAAGAGGCGTTTGAGGAAATGGCGGCGAAGTTCAGCCGCTTCTCCGACCGTGTGAACGAACTCCTTGCCAAACAAGGCGGCAAGTCATTAAACCGCTGGATGGACAACCAAGAGGTCTGCCGACAGTTGAACATCAGTCCGCGCACCTTACAGACGCTGCGTGATAACGGCACGCTGGCCTATTCGCAGATAAACCACAAGGTGTTTTACCGACCGGAGGATGTGTCGCGCATTGTCAAGCCCGTTGAACGTAAGCTGGCAGACAAAGCCGTTTGATTATTATTGTACCACTAAATCCAATGTAACAATGAGTGAAATGATTACCAAGAACCATGCGCTTATCGCTGAGTTCGGCGACAGCCTTGACCGTCTGTTGGACGGCATCGAGAACTTCATGGCAAACAGCCGTCCGACATTAGGCGGTGAACGTTTCCTGACGGACAGGGAGGTGTCTGCACGGCTGAAAGTGAGCCGACGCACCTTGCAGGACTACCGCAACAACGGCATAATCGCCTATTACCAGTTGGGCGGCAAGATTCTGTACAAGGAATCGGACATAGAACGGATGCTTGCCGCCAATTATCGGGAGGCGTTCAGATAGGCTGACGGAAATCCCCTGTAAAACGGTGTTACCCTCAAACGGCGTAAGAGATAGCCTTATACGCCGTCTGAGGTCTGCTCAATTTCCCGCTCTCTTTCCACGTGACGGGGAGAGCGAAAAGAAAAGGTTGACGGGCTGTCTGTTGTTCATGGTCAGCCTGCCCATGATAAACCGTCTGAAAGCCATGCTTTCCCGACCCCTTAACTTGAAGGAAACGGCTATCACCATTTCAAGGCTGTAAACATCGTAGTTTATCCCGTTGTCCTGTTTGATGTACCGCTTCGTTTCGCTTTCCAACAATTCGCCATTCTTGTATATGGCATGGACAGCCTTGCGGATGTAGCAGCCGAACACATTGAACGCATCGGACATTTCCTGCTGCGTCATCCAGACGGGAGCGGTCGGCATGGCAACCGCCCCGTTTTCTGTGATTGTGATTATTCCCCGTTCCATACTCATCTATCATCGTTTTTCGTCAATCCGTTGGCTTTCCTGACCTGCATCAGCCTGTCCATGTCCTCCGATATCTTGTCGTCCGTCACCTTTGCATATGTCTGCGTAGTTCGGATATTCGTATGTCCCATCATCTTGCTGATGCTCTCTATCGGTATCCCTGCGGACATCATCAAGGTTCCGAAGGTGTGGCGGCTTTGATGGTAGCTGAGCGAGCCTTTCACGCCCGCCAGCACGCCGATTTCATGGATGGCATACCAAATCATGTCGCGGTTGGGCATCGGGAAAACGGGCTTCGTGTCGTCCTCAGTGTTATAAAGGTCGAGTATCTGTTCCGCCACCGGATGCAGGGGGATGAACGACTCCACTCCCGTCTTCTTGCGCAGGATGCGGATATACCGCCTGCCGTCAGCCGTCCTGCCGATATGGCGCGGGTAAAGTTCCTGCACGTCCACATACGAGAGCGCGGTGAACGCCGAGAAAATGAACGTCCTGCGCACCAGCTCCTGCCACTTGTTCGTCATGGGATGCTCCATGATGTACATCAACTGGCTGCGGCTGATATGCCTGAGTTGCGGTGCGTCCTTCTTTTCGTAAGGCACGTCCGCCGTAGGGTTGAAGCGGAGCAGCCCCTTGTCCACCGCGATGTAGAGCAGGCGGTTGAGCCACGTCAGGCAGTGGTTCACATGGGAGGCTCTGCATCCTTTCTCCTTTACGTACTGTTTGAAGCCGTAACCGAAGTCCTCCGTGACGTCCTCAAGGGCAATGTCCTTCATTTTCAAGGATAACAGGTATTCTCGCAGGTAAGCCTGCGTGCTCTTGGACTGGCGGTAGCTGGAAGTGGAGTTGATTTCCTTCGAGCGCACCCTCAGCCGTTCCCGTTCCTCCTCCCCGATTTGCAGCAGGGTCGTGGGTGCGGCGTTCACTTTGGTGATTTCATTCTTCAACAGTTCCGCACTGACCACCCCGTCCCTTCTTAATAGGTCGTCATACGCCTGCCCGATACGTTTCCGCAGTTCGTCCAGCCTGTTGTTGGTGCGTTGTTCTTTCGTTTCGCCAGCCTTGGCGTTCCAGTCCTCCGCCTTACAGTAGATGCCCGTTGAAAAGGCGTTCTGTCTGCCGTCTATTGAGATACGGCACTGGATGGCTGTGGTTCCGTCCGCTTTTATCTTGTTGCGGTTGATGTAGTACAATATGGAAAATGTGCTGCGCATAATCGTAATTTTTTAGTGGGTTAAAGAATAAGTTTCATGTCCTTGGTCGCCTCGATGTACCTGTCCATGTCGTCGAACAGCTTTTTCGGAGTGACGCGCGCGTATATCTGCGTGGTGCTGATATCCGAGTGTCCGAGCATCTTGCTCACCGTTTCGATGGGCACTCCGTTCTCAAGCGTTATCAAAGTCGAGAACGAGTGCCGCCCCATATGGTAGGTGAGCGGACCTTTAATCCCTGCCATGACTTTCAGGCTCGAAAGGTTCCACATCAATGCACCGTGTTCGATATGGGGGAAGAGCGTCTTGCGCGACTTGCTGCGGTATTTCTCTATCAGTTCGATGGCTTCGGGCAGCAGCTTCACACGGGAGAGCTTGCCGTTCTTGCCGCGCTGGTATTTCAGCCACAATGCGCCGTCATCGTCTTTGGAGAGGTTGTCGGGCGTGACAGACACCGCGTCAATGTAAGAAGTGCCCGTATAACAGGCAAAGAGGAAAAGGTCGCGGGTGACGTTGTGCGACCAGCGGTGCTCCTCTATCTCCAAGTCGCGCAGCCTCTCGAAGTCCTCACGGCTCAACGCCCTCGGGGTACGCTCTTTCTGTCTCGGAAGCGGATAATGCTCGAAGTGGCAGATGTCCGCATGACCTTCCTTGAAAGCGATGCGGCAGACCTTCTTCAACACGGACAGGTAGTGGCGTACCGTTTCGATGCCCAGCCCGTTCTCTATGACGACATATTCCTGAAACTCCCGTATGAACTGTTCGTTCAACTGGCAGAAGGCAAGGTCGGCGACCTTGTGCCGCTTGGCGATGAACTCAGCCAGCCTTCTCCGGGTATATACATAGTTCGGCAGAGTACGGGAAGAATACTCCGTCCCGATGAGCGACTTGATTTCCTCAATATGCCTGTCGAGCAGTTTCAGGAGTGTCATGCGGTTTTCCATGCCTCCTTGAAACAAGTCCCTGACCGCCGCCGCGTCAAAATCCGTCCTGCGGCTGACGAGCGTATCGAACGCGGTGTTTATGGACATCAGCAGCCTGTCTATCCTCGCGTTCGTCTCCACCGCTTCCCGGCTCTTGCCGTCCAGACGACTTTCCCTCGCGTTCCATAACTCCGGCGCACAGGATAGCTTGCAACTGAATTGCGCCATCGACCGGTTCACCGTAATCCTTCCCATTATCGGGGCTTTGCCCGACTTGTCCGTCACGCTCCTTTTCAGGTAGAGCAGCACCTTGAATTTCTCAATCTTCATACGCTTACTGTTTTTGTTGCAAAATTAATTCACGGGTAAGCGTTCATTGATTTGTAAAACATTGCAGAACAGCGAAAAGTACGCCGGAGCCGAAGTATTTGATTTGCACACCGTTACCAGTCGGATTTTGGAAACAGCATGGCTAACGCTTTGGTAACTGAAACCTCTCCGTATTCCACACCGCATTGCTTTTTACCGATATGGCAGAATGATGAAAAACCGTTTGTTTTCAACGGGTTGCGTTTATCCTGCGCATATCTGTTTCCTGATGCTTTTTGACTTTGTTTCCATCTCGCCAGGCATACCTTCGCCACAACCATTGCTTTGAGTAATGGGATGCCCATCGAAACCCTGGCCCGAGCATTGGGACATACGAATCTTCGTTCGACATTAATATATGCAAGAATCACCGATCAGAAATTGATTCAGGATATGGATCGCCTTGCCGTCACATTGGGAATATGAGATTGAAAAACACCCGGACAGGATGCAATCCATAAGGATGTCGCATATTGTCCGGGGTTTGTCCGAATTTGTCTCCTCTAAGATATTGTATGTAAGCAGATTAGTTTGTTTCTTTGCAAAAAAAGACAACAACAATGTTCAATATCTGTTTTTACGCAAAATCTGCGCCCCGAAAAAGGGATGGTCTCTACCTGATTATGGGAAGAGTCACAATGGATGGTCAACGGGTACAGTTTACCACCAACGTATATATGGATAAGACTCATATTGCTTATATCAATGCTCCTATCCGCAAGTTAGTTTCTTCCGACCTATACCTGATTATGAAAGAGCTGATCCATGTCAGGCAGCAAATGGTCGGAATTTATAATCGGATACGCGGCGGTCAGAATTTCAGCGCTAACACGCTGATCAATGTCTTCAAGAAAGAACGGTCATTATCCGACATATACTTTTTACACTCCCTGAAAGAGATTATAGCGGACAAAAAGCGCCAGGGAGTATCGCGTAAAACCATTGAAAAATACACGCTGTTGTCTAACCGCCTGCAGTCATTCATACTCCTGAAATATAAAAAAACGGATCTTTCAGTCAACGAGATCAATGATATTTTCATCGTATCATACAGACGATATCTGAAAAGGACCTTTCAATATTCTCAGATTTCACTGGAAAAACTCATGCAATTATTTCAATCAGCAAGAACCGCAATTTTAGAACTGCATTCTGTCGTTACTCCCTGATAAATCAATAAGGGAGTAACACATGTAATTTATCCTGTTAAAATTAATTGTCAATCACACTATGAGGTATGTATCTGAAAATGACTGAATAGTTTTTAGTGGATTTGTTTTTTATGATGATTACTATATTAATTCAGCACAAATAAACCGCACAGTCCGAGATGGTTTGAAGTGATAGGTGGGTAAATTGGATAACTTTATTACAATAATTCCATTTCGATAGGCATTATTTCACCTAAAGGCGGTTTATGAGATTCCTCCTCTTCATATATCGCAGACGATAAATATAATAAAGCTGAGCGTGTTAGTCTTAATAATCGCATCGTTTTATCATAGAAAGCATCTTGTTCTATTTCATAAGTTTCCGGCGCCTCATTCCAACACGGATTTTTCGCTTCTACGACCTTAAAAGATTTATGTTCGATGTAATTTCGAATAGTTGCAATTTCTTTTGCTTCCGGCTCAATGGGGGAACTGTTTTTTTCATACAAATCCTTGCTTAACCAAAAAAGTCCCTGTAAGGCTAAACGATGTGCTTTAAAGAGATCGGTTCTTATTGGTTTTTTACCATCTCCGCTTTCATGCCAAATGTTTCGAAAGGTAACCCTGTTCTTATCAATACCCAAATTCAAATAGATATTGAGTAGATAGGCTATTTTATCAAAGATCGAATAACATAGACGGAATGCAATCTTTACTTTCTCAATATTTATTGAATATAACGGCAGATCGAAAACTCTGTACAGCGTAACCTCTCGATCCGAAAAATGAGTCCCGTCATGATAGACTCCATCATAAAAAAAGAACCGAGCAGTAACAAACTCCTGTTTAATCTGATTGAATATGGATTGATATATCGGTTTGTCCTCCCTTTTGAGAGTCATTGTCGGCGTGTGTAAAATATCGCGAGCCACAATGTTTTGCTGAATAACATCATTTAGCGGATTCAAGAATAGAACATTGTCAATACACCACAAGCGGTAATCCATATCTTCATCAGAGCAATCTTTTAAAATATCCGGATACACCTTATAGTCATCCCATGATGCTGAGGGACAGCTGTTGGCTATATGATTCGCCAACTCACGAAAACCATTTTCGACGTCGGGATATACATCCTTTTTTTCTAAAGCCTCCAATAAATATTTACGGGCGTATTGTAAAAAGATGAATTGATGAACTTCATCGAATATCTCCCTTGCATAACGATATAGGCCGTATCCTTTATTTCCCAATGCCATACCGAAATCAGGATTGATCCTCAAAGCCCAATTAAAATAATATTGAGCTTCCACATATCGTCCAATATGGCTAAAAGCACATCCAAGATTGGTCAATATTTGACATGCATTTATTTCGTCTGTGTCATCTATGAAATTCAAAGCGACTCTCAAATGATAAATTTCTTTCTCATACTCCATAGAAGAAAGTCCCGCTTTTTCCGGAGAATCATATTTCAATAACAACACATAACTCCATCCATTTGCAACAAAATAATGAAACCTACATAGTTCACTTTTATTAAATCGGCTTATATCAACCTTTGTCGACAGCTCTAATCCTTCCTTGAGTGCAGATAAATTCCTCTCCTCTCTTGAAGTTTCGAATATAGTGGCCAGTGTATACAATATTTTCCAAGGGCTATATGTATTTATATCGTACATTCGAATAAATTAAAATTAATGCTATGTGCAAATATAATAAGATTATAAGGGAACTGTCTGCTATACAGATTCTATCTAATCCGGGAAATGAGACTCACATATCGCATTAAATGAAACAACCTTGATGTACAGTTTTGCCACCTCTGCCGATAGGATCTCGGCATATACCTTTCCCATGACATCTGTACTACTGTGCCCGAGCAATCTGCTCACAACGGACATGGACAAACCTTAATTCAAGGCGAAAACCGCAAATGAATACCGTAAGCAGTGTATCGAGAGACTGAACGGAAAGCCGTTCTGTTCGTCAACAACGGCCAGTGCATAATTGATGCATTCGTTGTGTTGTTGCGTGCCTTATACAGAGTTTCCGCATCATCGCACTCCAGTTCATCTTTTACCAGGTTGAATACATATCGGCATTCGGCTCGCTTCTTCTGCCACCGCTACAAGATGTGTGGACTGTTTTGGGAAAGATTCACATGGCGCTTGTTTGTCTTGTACATAATTTTCTTTAGTTCCTTCTTAAAATTGACATGTTTCCACAGCAAGGTCATCACATCCACCTTTCAGAGACAGGCAGATGTCACACCTGCCAATATCAAGATAGCGTTTTATCGCAGATACAATACAACAACCATCATTACAAAATATGTTATTACAAAAAATGTAATAATGATTTTACTGCACAGATGGAAACAATATCAAGAAAAGCCAATCCAGAACCTGATTCGATATAAAGATACTACACACGAATATCCGACCTTTTGTCGATTCTGGAATTTAACTCATCAAAAAAGGCGTCAACATCTACGGCTCCCTCCAATAGGGCCTTATCCCATGCGCTTTGCTCTTTACGCGGGGCAATCTTCACGCCGACATGAGCCTGAAGTTACTCCAAGATCTGATAAATTTCCGGAGTGAATTCCTCAATATCCAGGTTGAAGCGAATCGTGGCGATTGTATCGAAAAGTCCTCTAAGCAAATATAACAAACCTAACTCTAAAACTGGAAGTCTGAACGTGAAGATTTTCCCAAAAAGAGTTACCTAATTTTGAAAAGGCCTCACGAGTAAAACGGGACTTTTAACAAAGCTACCCAATACTAAAATATTTAAAATTCAGATGGTTATCAAACATTTTACATCTTGTGGCTGTGAAATTATTAAAACCATGACACATCTTAATCTCACAGATACTTTAGTAAATAAAGGTACAAGAATTGAAAAAATGATTACCTTCGTGATAACGTTCTGAAGATAATTGAGGGCAAAATATTTTGTGCCAAAATGTACCACTCAGTGAAAAATGCCCTAAAAATACAGTTTAATTCACTGATTGTTAATCATATACGAAAACAGGGTTCAAGTCTCGTTTTCCGCTCTCGAAGGCAGCCTAAAAAGACTGCCTTTTTCTTTTGTATATCAACCTGTTGCTATATTTCCGCAACTTACATTCAACAAAACAGGAAGATCTGTCACCCCGTTGAAACTCCGCAAAACTCTCCGAAAAAGGCTGTTCGGCCGCTCTTTCGAAACCCCCTCTCCCCATTGGCTCAACATCCTCATAGTGTGTGAAGTGTGATTGCACAACCACACAATTCAATGACGTTCTAACGTTATAGGCAGAAAGGACATAGTTTACAAAAACAACACCTCTCCATTATGCCTATTCTTCTTCCATAATGGCAAAAAAAATCTGTTGGACTGGGTATCTCCGTAAATCAAAAGTACCGGGATGCCGCAAAACAAAGAATATCAACTGAATGCCCAAATCGAGATGAAATTCAATTTCAAATAGCCACCAAAGTAAAAGAATATGAAAAGAAGATACAGCGTTTAAAGGCTTTGGAAATACCCATCACTTTCGAAACACTCTTTAATAATAATGGTCAACGATTTAATATCACGGTTGGAGATTATTTTGAGCAAATTATTGAACGACTGGAAAAAGTCGAAAAATATGGTTCGGCCTCCAAACACAAAGTCACACTATCATTGATGCGTCAATTCCGATCAGGGAATATTGTACAAAAAGTAAACGTGGAGTTGTTCGTTTATCTGACAGCAGGCATTTGGCGTGGCCCGAGAACAAAATAAACAATACCCCACACCGTATAAGTAGATATCAGAATGATATATGCTTATACACGGTGACGAGTGTCTGTATTGCCTATCCTTGTTCTCTAATAAAATCGCCAAATTTTACTGTCAAGGATTAGCGAAACACTTTCACTAATATGTTACCATTTGTGCGAAATGGTATTACAAAAATAGGAAAGTTTTTTTATATACAACACTCTCTGGGGTATTGCAAAATAAAATGCTGGGGATTATCCGCGGATCGGAGATCCCGTGCACACTCACGACCGCTAAAAACCGACAGATTCAGTCGCTATATTACTCAGTTTGTTGGTGATGCGCGTATATCTGCTGATCTGCTCGGAACTCATCTCGTCGGAGGCGCTATCCAATTCATCCCCAAGCTCTTTAGCATCCTCTAACAGGTCGATGTACTCCATAGAAGCAGAAAGATCCCCGTTCATGGCCTTCTTGCTGATTGCGATGTATTTGTCAACATACTGCTCATACTTGTCCAGCACCTTGTCCCAGTCATTGGACGATTCCTTTATGGTTGACGGCTCGGTGATTACAGACGATGAATGGCCGCTGTTATTCTTGCCCTTGCTTACGGCAGAGGTGATTCTAAACGATGCCGGCTCGTTGTCCATATCCACTGACCAACGGACAATTCCTATTTCACCGGGGGCCAGATTGATTGCAGCATCAATGTCGTCCGAGGAATAAGGACCAGACAGACCCGTTGCATTGGCATTGGTTATTTCCACAACCTCTCCGTCTTCATCGATAAGCTCAATGCCGAACCCAACCTGTATATCGTTATACACATCGAAACTCGATGCCTCTTGCGGATCAAACGGCAACTCTTTGTTCGTACGTTTGAGTTCTACGTTGATGAGGGCCGACCACGAATTCTGTTGAATCGTATAATCTTTCAGAACGACCTCGTAACACCCCTTCAGAGGACCTTTGATTTCAGTTGTTTCAGGCGTCACCGTTAATTCCGTTTTTTTGTCTCCACCACAACTCATAAGAAGGGATGCAACAGCAAATAGTAAAATTCTTTTTCCCATAAATCGATTGGTTTTATAAGTTTATTGTATTCTACTATCAGAAAGACAAGAAAGACGCAGCACTACTTAAGAAAACTCCGGCAATTGTCATATATATGAGAAAACCGAGAGATCCGATCAGTCCGAGAACTCCGAGGATGAAACCGGCAATCAGGAAACCTGATCCAGAATAGGCATCCGGATTACTCCGTACAACTTTGTATCCCTTGGTGCATAGTACAAGACCAATGATTGAAAGGACAAAGCCCACAAAAGGCACAAAACATCCCAGCAGACTGCAGACAAAACCACTGATGCTGTTGGGCGCTTTAGTGAGAGCTGCAGCTGTTTGGCTTGGACCATTTTCGTTTACGACAGGAGTTCCACATTTTGGGCAGGTAGCGGCATAAATTGCCACCTCAGCCCCGCAATTTTTACAGAACATAATTAAACAGATTTAGGTTAAACATAATTTACGAAAACAAAGATTGGGAATAAATAAAAAGAAACCATAGCCCTTTTTGGCCCTTTGTTCGGACCAGGAAGAGCCATGGCTTCGTTTTCTATATACGAATGATTTTCAAATAAATTCTCCGCACCGGCAGGCACAGGGATCACTCATCCTGTTGCACCTGACGAGCCATCTGCTCGATGACCCGCAGCATGGAGTCACGCTGGGAAGAAGGTAAGGTTTCAATCGATGGCAGACGGTTCAGAGCCGAGTCAATGCGCTGGCGGCAAGCATTGAACACCTCGCCAACCAGAATGAGTTCCTCCGGCACGGAACCGTCCGTGTGTACTGAGAAACGGCGACAGATCGAGTCAAAACAGGGTATAGCCTCTCGGTAGTATGGAACCGTCAATACTTGGGCAGCTTCCCGGTATTGCTGGTTCCGAATCTTTTCGAGCGTTTTGCGGCAGGCCGGTTCGAAGAGTTGTTCGTACCCACGACGCAACGCCTCGATCCGCTGCATCCGCACCCTTTCGAGAGAATCGATCCTTTCCTCACTGAAGGAAGTGACACGCTCTTTGACTTGGTGCTCAAGGCCGGCCCGCTGCCGGGCAAATTGAAAGAAAAGCAGACTCGCAACAAGTAGCACTGCCGCCACTATGGCCCCAATATAGGGCATGCGATCACAACGCCGGATTTGTTGACGCAGAGCCCGGATATCACGCGGGCGTCCCGCTGGATCCGCAGCAGTACATGCCCGGATTATGCGGCGATAGGTATGTACTCCGAATAGGAGAACCATCAGTCGGCCTATAGAGTAGATGTCCGAAGCGGGACCGGCCGCCTCGCCCCCACGGAGAATTTCCGGAGCCGTATAGCCATCGGTTCCACCCTGACAGCCCCGGTAGATGCTGTCGCTGCTGGCCGAGAGACCGAAATCGAGAATTCGGGCGGCACCAGTTCGGGTAACGAGGATGTTGTCAGGTTTGAGATCGTTGTGCAGAATTCCCCGATGGTGCAAATAGTCCACCCCATTCAGTATATCTTGTAGAACAGCTCTCCGACAAATGCGGGAAGGAGCTGAAGCAATGAACTTGTCAAGACTTACGCCATCGACATATTCCATCACTATGGCCGGACCTACCCGGGTCACCTCTTCAAAACCGAGGGTTCGGGCAATGCACGGATGGTTGAGGTCGCACGCAAGCTCGTATTCTCGCCTTAGTATTTCGACCGACATGGCATCAGCTGCAACCGGGGTTTTGAGGATCACGTATTTCGTCCCCTTCCGGGCCTTGAATATCCGAAACAAGCGACTTTCGCTGACCATTCCGAGCAACTCGATCTGTGAGTCTGTCGAAAGCGGTTCGAAATCCTTCGTATAGGAAAATACACTCATGCTACATACTTATGTTGCTATGCTTGCAACCGTTTTCACAATGGGCTATATTTTCTCGAGTCGGGTCAGGCCATGTTCATTGCCCATCACATAGCGAGGATAGAGTTTGCCGTCGTGTATAAGATTATCGACCGCAAGCGGAAAATCCCGGATCAACACGCCACACTCAAAACTATCGCCGTTCTGCAACGTAGAATTGCGACAATCGATCGCCCGGAACGTGCGACCGCCTTGAAATTCGATGACACACTCCCGGTCGGGCAGCCATGCGATGTGAAGGCGATCGCCCGATGTCAAATCTTCAACACGGATGCTGTGTCCCTGCTCTTCGAGTAGCGAAGACTCCCGACCACCCTTTTTGGCAAGGTAGTTACAGAAATCGACCCAATCCTCGAATCCGGCATAGCGGCAAAGAACATTGAGCGTACGAGTCTGAACGGTGTCATAACCGCTCATGCCACCCCATAATCGGCGCAGCGTATTATCGGCTATATGCTCATGAGTGATCTGTTCTATTTCGCCACCCAACTGCGTATAGTCGTATCGGCTTTCGATCCGATGCCCGAAACGTTTTTCAACGGCGATCCGGAGAGCCTTGATCTGTGGAGAGTTTGTCTGTACAGCCATATGGTTACAAAATTAGGAAAATATGGGCATAATACTGCACCTTTGATTCAAATGCATAGGTTAAAGAGTAATGAACAAGAGAGGAAGTGCTATGTTTTCGTTCCATTATCAATAACACAGAGAAATATCGAAACCGTTATATGGGTGCCGCAATGAATGGAATGTTACAGCCGAGTATGGAGTCGAAAATCTGGATCTGGTAATTGAGTATTCTGACACTCGATGAGCGGAAGCCTCCACACTGGCCAAACGAAAGGACGACAGCAGCGGATAATCAGGAAGATCAACTGTAAACAGACGACAGATATGATTCTTTAAGGTGAGAAGCTCTCGTTCAAACAACTCGATGAATTTTGCCGTTTTATATCCTTCTACATATTGACCAACAACATTGCAGAATCGGATTTGGAGTTTGTATTCGGTTCGAAGATTTCGGATTTTATCGAAAGCATTAGGTTTCAAACAAGTGTATGATAACTGCATCGCAAGAGTGCCCTTTATGGAAAATACATCACGTAATGCACTGCTTGTGAGCTATAAATATGTTTGATTCTGGAATCCGTTTTTCACTCTCGAAGGTAGTCTAATAAGACTACTTTTTCTTTTGCATATCAATCCACTGCAAAACCTTCACAACTTTTATTCGACAAAAAGGAAAATTCAATCACTCAGTGGAAAAGCCGAAGAGTCTCCCCCAAAGCGGCTGCAAGCCAAAATGTTTTACACAAAATGTAACACTTATGCTTGCACAACAAATCACACATCCTACATACCCATGCGGAAATATGGTTATTTCTTAATTATCAATCCCTAATTACCTCTGTATGTAGAGTATCCAAATGGAGACAATGTAATAGGTACATGATAATGATTCTCATCTGTTATCTGGAATACAACATCAATAAAAGGATAAAAACTATTTTGTCTTTGGCTTTCAAAGTATGGACCTACATGATAAGTCAGCTTGTAAACTCCCCGATTATCTTTTGTGTACGGAAGAAAATCATTAATCCGACCATTTTCGTTAGTTGATTTTTCTGCTACAAAAATCCAGTCTCCATTATCGCTTTGTTTGTAAAGACTTATTTTGACATTGGAAGCAGGGTATCCGGTATTTATATCAAGAATATGACTGGATAATTGGTAAGATTCGCCTTGCGCATATGACGAGAACACAGAAATGTACACCGACAAAATCATTAAAACCAAGAATTTTGCTTTCATAATTTTTGCATATTAATCGAATTCAATATCTTTCATCGACGAAAATATACATAAAACTGCCATTGACACCAAATAGCAGAGCTGCATCGTGATGCTTCACAAATCAATACATAGATCCACAGGTATAATAAAAGCATCAAGGGGGGGATTGTCTGTTTTTGTCTTTGCGTACGAAAGCACTGAGTGTAATCTCGGATAAATAACAATTTAGCTAATCCACGAACATCAAGTCTGAATATCAATATATAACCAACATTAAAATCAGGCAAACCACGTTTTCTCTAGCAACATTAACACAATATTTGCAGCTTTCATTTGACTAAATTTAGGGCAACTCTGCAACTCCGAAAAAGCGCTCCGCAAAGGCTGTTCAACCCACAAATGTTTTACAGTATGTTTTACACAAAAGTGAGGTTAGTGTTTGCGCAACACGTCACACAACACGAACATCACAATTGTGTGCCACAAAGATGCTCAAAACAGTCAGGGTGAAATCCCGTTAGCAATCCGGTTCACCCACCGGAAACAAACCAAATAACTTTCTCGATATGGGACCAACTTAACACTCACTCATACATAAAATACATTTGCCAGCTCTCAATCCACCTTACCCCATCTCTTTCATGTTCACTTCACCCTCACCGCCTCACCCGCACACATTTTTCAAAACTTTCTTATCTCAAGCAGAATACCGCATATCGAAATATCGTATCTTTGCTGTTGAAACGTCTGTGCACGCATACTATTAGATAAAAAACTCTTTAAAATTTATTTATCATGGGAGCTGCAGGAAACAAAAAACCCAAAAAACCGGGTAAAAAGCATGAAGCTGCTTATTTGAAAGAAGAACAAACAAGCGACATACTGAAGAAAACCCCGAAACACAAATGATCAAAAAAAAGCTGCACCAGTGTTGGTGCAGCTTTTTTCATCTACCACTTCCATTCGCAAGCCACTCTATACAGGGGGCCTACTGATATCTTGAAACACTTATTTCCCCTGAAAAACCAGATTTTCAACTTAATTTCCGGCAAACCAAGCCTTAAAATCATTGACACGAAACTTGCTGACAAGAATCTTTTCGTCCGTCGGAATTTTCAGATTGATCGACAACCGATTGTTAAACCAAAGGTCTATATCCTTAACCACTGCACGTGAAATAACATATTGCCGATTGGTCCGAAAAAACCGTTCAGGATCCAAACTGTCGGCCAGTTCGTCTAGCGTATAAGAAAGTGCATAACTTTCTCGATCAATGACAATCGCTTTAGTAATCCCATCTGAGATACAAAAATACTGCACCTGATCAACCGCCACTTCATACTGTTTCAGATACCCACCAAAACTGTTGATCTCAACAATACCGGGAATACCCGACAACTGACGCTTGACAATCCAATCCTGGATGGTACGCAACTCCATGGCGTCGTAACGATCCTCATACCCGGGCGCTACCTCAAGTGTATATTGGTAAATTTCACCCAATCCCGTTGTGATCGGCATCAACTCGGGTGTCCCCAGCTCCGATGGGATCTCTCCTGCAACGGTTTGTATCTGCTCATTGATCAGTTGCCTCGCATCCAAAATCGGAACACTCTCCTTAAAAACGACGGTGACCACCGACAACCCGAAACGAGATACAGACCGAATCTCCTGTACATTCATGATATTGCTCATCGCCACCTCGATCGGAAATGTGATGAGCTGTTCAACCTCCTGAGGCGCCAACGTAGGAGATACCGTTACAATCTGTACCTGATTGTTGGTGATATCCGGTACGGCATCTACGGGAAGCGTAAGCATCGAATAGATCCCCCCTGCCAACAGAAAAAGGGTCGTCAATCCAATGAATAGTTTTTTCGTGACCGCAAAGCGGACTATAGACTGGAACATGATATCTGAAAATTAAGAATTCAACCAAAGGTAATTTTCACCTAAGAGAATTTTACAAAGAAAATATCAAAGTGTCCCAATTGAACGGTGAATCACCGGAATGACCCGGTGAAATGAATGAGCAAAACCGGATTTATTGAAGACCGCAATTTTTTATAACATTGAGTCCGGCAACTAAAACGAAAAACAAGGTTCAGAAAAACTCAGTCTGTATGGACCTCAAAATGATGCATATTCGATTGTGTCGTCATATCCCATCTAATCCGGGTTCTTTTGCTTTGTACAACACCTCAGCATGACGACACAAAAAAACACGATGGAACATTATCGCTTGCCGCATGACCAAACCGTTCCAATCGTTAGGCATAGTAAATGGATGGTTCGTCAGTGGAGATCACTGTCCACAAACGTTTTTTCACCAAGTATCAAACCAAGAGTTGCCGACCCAACATGTTTTAAGGATACATGTCCGATCGGCAACTACAAAAACTTATAAAAGGCTGGAAACGCTTGTCTGCTATTTATGGATTGGGCGCTGCTTCTTGTTCTAAAATCAGTACCGGAAGTGTCGTCGCAACCAACTCTTTACCCTCAACATTCTTGTATGTAATGGTAAACCGATGCTGTTTATTGCCGGTCGGAAATTCCGTTGGATAGAACCAAAAATCAAACCCTACCAATATTGGTCGTTTCTGATTGAACGCATCTACAGATTCCATAAATTGCCATACGTATAATCCTAACGCCACCTGTTGCTCTGTGCGGGTCATATCGTAATTATTCTGCAAGATATGGTCAACACTGGCATATTTCACTAAAAAAAGATCATTGAGAGAACTTCCTGCCGGATGGGTAGCATCATAATCCTGATCTGAAACAATGTTCAAACTTTCGGACTGGACATACATCATAGGAGGAGGGGACATATAATTGATCTTATTATATTTAGTATCATTAAATTTTTGAGCCAACTCCTTAAATTTAGTCGCATCTGTTTGTCGATCAATAATATCGTAACGATGGCTATTCACCGTACTTTCCGTTACTCGCAGATTGATCATAAACTGCACCACAGACTGGCTGGGCACAGGATATTCGTCTATAGACCCGTAAACTGCAGCATAGGAACTCTGGGGATCCTGGTAACGAATCACATAATTTTCAGACGGATAGAATTTAGTTACAATCTGATCGCTACATCCGACAAGTACAAAAGCGCTTACCAATAGCAAACTAAGATATATTCGTTTCATGGCACGTATTTATTTGCGACGAATGTTTTTAATCAATTCCAATTTAAACCGATAATGATAAAATTTATCCGGTTTCTGTGTCAAGGTATCCAGTTTGGCAGGAAATTCTGTATTGAACACCCCTGTATAATAATAGCCATTTCCCAAACCGTCCCAACCGTAATTACAATGCAACCAACGGGTCTCTTTTCTTTTCAGCTCCCCGACATACTCCTGTCGAATCAGATTATAGTTTTCATCGTAAAAATTATCGTATAGCGCATACACATTGTACACATTTTTGTATCCGTCAATTACCCAGGCATGACCATCACTGTATCCAAACCAATTTTTAGTAGCATTACCGCTCACAAAAATTGAGCGTCGATTATTGAGATCTGCCATCACCCGATCAATGTGATAACTATATACTCCATCAGTAGCATAACCAAATTTATTTCTGAATGCATCATTAGCTTTTTTTATCGTGGAGGTGCTCCCGGAACAACTATAATTCATTTCTACAGCCATTCCTATTTCCCTTACTAATGCACTTATAGCTTTATAATCATATGAATCTTTGACAAAATTCCAACCATACATATACGTTCGCCAAGTATCCCAATAACATGTATACCATCCATTACCAGACTGAAATTGAAACGGATAACTATTGCCAGCCATAATCTGCAATATGGCTGTAGCCACACATCCGGCCGGAGGATACCCATTAGGTGAATCTGAACATGGTGTGTTCCAAATATCAATATCATTGGAAGGCAAGTCTTCATTAAACGGATAATATTGTCCCCATCTTACAGGAACAAATGGACCGTCACCATCATACTCTTGACGCAAAAAGATTCCAGTCTGTGGAGGATATTTATCTTGTGGTAAGATAGAAGTGTCTTCTATCATCCTGGACGCAGCATAAGCAGGAATCATTTCAAGGAACATCTTGACTCCAGGATTATTCATTGTGTCAGAAATATTTCCCTGATCGGAATAGGCCAAAATCGTTTCCATCCTTGTATCTGCTGATAAAACAGCAAAACCTCCGTCATCTGCATAATTTACAATATAAATATTCTCAGTGGCTTCACCATCATTATCTTCCGACTTCGTTACACCGACATTCAAAAAATCATTTAATGGAAGAAGGTCTGCAACCATTCCTGTATAGGAAGATCGAGTAAGAGGATCATCACTAAAAACTGCAGGCAACTCGGTCGCTAAAGTTTGAATCGAATCAAGTGAAAGAAAACGCACCTTAGCATCCTGAGATACAAGCGGCTGATGTACTGTCATCTCAATGTCTTTAGCACACCCAAACAACAACAGCACTACCACCGACACCATAAAAAATAAAGGCTTTCTCATAACATAAATTTTAATATGAATAATAAAATAAGGAGCGAAGAGAAATATTAAATATTTTTCAAATCAACACAAGAAATACACACCATTTGCTTTTCGGTAATATATAAACTAATTTTTACAAATACAAACACTTCGTATTATCATATATACACATCATATATTTGCCAACACCAACAACGTATCTGTCGTTCATCAAAAATTATATTTTTCAGAGAATGTACACGCCTCGATACACAGATCAAAACACAGTTCATTGATGCTCAATTTGACCATATACCAATAACATCTATACCATTAAAACAGCACAACTCATCGAAAATGATAAACTATAAAAAAATCTTTTTCCTCCATTTTAATCCATTTTACAATATCAATTACACACTGAAATACAATTATATACAAATCTACAAGCACAACCTTTAACACAACAAAATAATAAGCATTATCTCACTCCCGTTATGAGATATGGCACCAACAAACTTTTATCCATTTGTTATTGACAAAATAATGTATCTTTGCAGCCCAAAGTTTTGGAAACACACAAAGAGCTTGTAGAAATTAACAGATATTTTACCTGCAATTTTCACACTCGAAAACATGAAAACGAACATACAAATCAAAACTATTTTCGGCGTCATTTTCGGCATATTTACGACTTTCTTATGGGGATGTAAAGCCGATTTGAACCCATACGAAGAGCTCGAATCCAACGAGTATATCCAACTCAATTTCACCAAAACCGAAACAACACGTGCTGATATTGGTGAAGACGGTTCAGGTTCATTTAATGAAGGGGGACTGTGTTGGTGTATATATCAATAATGGATCAGATATCCAATATCGTGAGCTCACTTTTGAAGGAGGCGAATGGCTCCCAAAATTAAAACGACAGGATTTCGGGTCCGGACAATTAATCCTCTCGGCTCATTATCCCGTTGTATCGGGAATGTCAGATATCGCTAAAGATCAATACGATTTTAAGGTCGAACTGGATCAAAGCGGAACTGGAAAAGAAAAATCCGACTTATTGGTAGCTCAAACGGTATTGAATGAAAACCAGAACAGAGCCACCCTTAGTTTCCGGCATGCCCTGCATCGTTTGCGTATCGAATTGACGGGACAAACTGAAGAGGTAACAATCGCTGTCAGAAGCCGAATCGGAGGGACTGTCAACCTGCTGACCGGTGAAGCCATGCTGACTGACGACGATTTTCAATGGATCACGCCCTACCAAAACACCGACGGCAGTTTCGAGGCGATCATCTATCCTCAAGAAGCCGCTTCGTTCCGAGATGGAGACGGATCTCTGCTGAAAATTACAAAACAAGGTAAGGAGTACTACTTTAAAGCTCCAGACATGCAGACTGACGGTAACGACCTGGACAGGTTCGAAGCTGGCAAGCAAATCACCGTCAAACTGTCGCTCAAAGAGTCCACAGACACCAAATGGGCCAATAAAAAAGTGTGGGTCTATGGGATCCCCCTCCTGATGAGAGTGAATGGAAACAACTATATCCAGAATTCTATTTAACCTACTACCTGCCTTGGAAAAAATCATACGGTTGGTATGACTGCAATAAAATGAATCCTACAGCCAGACCTGAAGGCATTCCCGACGGCATGATGTGTTGGGCTGCGTCTGGAGCCAGCATCCTGCACTGGTGGTTCGACCAAAATAAACAATACATTGATATGTATGATTATAAAGGGCCTGACTACCACTGGCATGAATCTCAACCATCGGCTCCCAAACAAGAGAGCGATATCTTCCAATGTTTTATCGACTCCTTTGCCGATGAAGCGGGTTATCCTGATGCTGGTTTAAACTGGTTCATACACGGTATAATCCCGACTCTTCCGGCTCTCGACTACCCATACAATCCCGGAGGATATTTCAAAGACGTTTTCCCATCAACGGTCAAATTGAGCCAAAATTTCGGTGGATTGGGCAAAGAAAGATTCAACGAGATCATTAAAGATGCCTTAGCCAACAAAAAAGCCATTTCCATGGCCAAAGGAAACGTGCGTGAAGGGCATATTCTCACCATTTGGGGCGCTGAGTTCGATGAAAATGGCGATGTGTCATACATATATATGGCGGACAACAACGACCGAGACCAATTTGAGCAATGGGGAGTCGGATGCATACGCCTTCAAATTGCTTATATGAAATATCCTGAAGGAGCTACCTACACCTGCTATCTGTCAGGCTTCATTCCCAACAATAAACCGATTGTCATCAATCGACTCATTACCTTAGAGTTGGGCGAAACCTACTGGAAACAATATTTTGGACTGTAAAACAACATAAAACCATAAATTGACAAACACTCAAAAAGATGAAGAGAATATATTATTATGCATTAGCGGTTACAACCCTCATTGCAATGAGCGGTTGTCACAAAAATCCTGACCCCCCCCCAGCCTACGGGTGACAAAAAGATCGAAATCAAAACTTCGATCATCAACGAAAATGCCATAGCCGGCAATACGAAAGCCCCAAGTTTGAACGGTGATGGAAGCGGAAATTTCTCCAATGGAGATATACTTACCCTGCATGTTTTGTCCGAATCGGGTCAGCCTACCGTTATCAAGTTTGGTGTCGGCATCACCAATCTGTACTGGAGAGATATCAACCTCAATCCAGAGGATCATCAGGTTCACTTTTCGGCATGCTATCCCAAACAGGAGCTGAGCGATGGGAAATTTTCATTCGATATGGAAACCGCTCCGACCAAAGACCTCTTGTGGGCCCACAAAAAGAGCGTACCCACCGAAACCGATGTACCTGTCGAGCTCCAATTCAAACACGTCATGCATCGTCTGGTGATCAACTATTCCACTCAATCCAACATTGCTGTGGATCAAATACAGACCGTATGTACCGCCAAATCAACCTGCACAATTGACTTGGCTGGCGAAAAAATAGATAACAGCAGTGCACAAAAAGCTGATTTTTCGGTTACCGGCCAACAGGCCTCATTCATGCTCGTTCCTCAAAAGGCGTCGGATGTCACGCTGCATGTAACGGCGGGACAGATGAAAAAGGATTTCAACCTCAATGAATATGTTAAGTTTGACAACCTGGAGAGCGGCATGCGGTTAACCGTCAATCTGAAGGTAAAAGATGGTAGCATCGCTCTCGAAGGCAGCTCAATCGATCCGTGGGGAGATCAAGGCACAATCGAAGGTGAAATTACCATGTAATTTTTCATCTATTTCTCCACATAAGCTCTACCACGAAAAATAGATATCCTTTAGGCAACAGCAGAGGAGTCCGAACAATCGGACTCCTCTGTTTGTTTATACCACAATTCCTGATCTACCCACATTGCTGCTTTTCAACGCCTCAGGCAGCTCATCCCTTCCACTGAAGGGATCCAACAGCTACTTCGATGTCATAATCAAAGTCAACAACAGAGCATTTTTCAAGGCCACAACCAACTCTCTCCGTCCACAATGCAGATCCAACAGGTACTTTGCTGTCATAATCGAATCCAACAACGGAGCATCCTTCAAAATCGCCCACTGCACACGGTCCCAAACCGTTCAAAATACTCCCCACGACACCACAAAACAAACGAGAGGGTTCATTCAAATCAAACAGATCAACAATTCTCCTCTTGACTCACCCAACCTCAACAGGCTTAAAACAGGCATGTAAGCCTGTTTTATCCTTTCAAATGCAATCTTGGCACCAATCTACTCCGAAAGATTTCGATCAAACACAAGACCCAAAATTTCGCCAATATAGCCATTCTTGCCAGGTTCACTCCCTGACACCCTGCCCTAACACCCCTGCCCTGTGTCATTTCCTAACACCTTAGAGTAGGTACAGAACGTAACTCGACAAAATTTTAATCTGAAACCATTGACCTATCCTGCTTATAATAACAATTTGCGCCATATTCCCCCACGGAGCGAACTGTATGCGAAATCGCAAAAAATTGTCAATAATTAGAATGCTCTTCCCCTTTTCATTCGACAGCCCAAACAGCCTAAATACAGTCCCCCATAAGGAAGTTTTCACACAAGCAAAAACATGTACCACTCCCCGTTGCTCCTCTCCAAAAAAGAAAAGCCGCTCTTGTAAAGAGCGGCTTCATCTTATTCAAATCAATAGCAATTATTCTCCCTGAACAGGCAATGCTGCTGCCCAGTTTTCAGTCTGGGTTACTCCTGCACCCGAATTGATTTCAGCATTCGGAATAGGATAGCAGAACTTGGCAATGTCGAACGGTTGGAAAGAGCGCATAGTCACAATGTCTCCCCAACGACGCAAGTCGGTAAAACGGTGACCCTCCATCCACAATTCACGCACACGCTCAGCCTTGATAAATTCCATCAATCCTTCCTTAGTAGCAGGCAGATCGGCTGTTGACTGAATCTCCGGATTACGACGAGCAACCTCCAACAGCGCATGCTGTGCATCCGTCAAACTACCTTCACTCCAACGTGCATTCGCCTCTGCAATGATCAGATACTGCTCTGGCAAACGAAGTACAGGAATATTACATACCGATCTATTCTCGGTAATACCGTAATATTTACCTCCTTCATATCCTGTAGTCTCATTGCCACCCTCTACCAACAATGGATAACGGATATCCGTAATTTCAGGATCCGACTCACCATCATAATCGGCCGGATAGAAATATTTGATAACAGCATCTTGAGCCGGTGAAAGACCATAAGTAGAATAGAGTGTTCCGATCGAGTTTGCTGACAAGTTGTCGGTCAAAGATTTGGAAATAGTGAAAATATCCTCACTGTTAATGGTGATGTGAGTGAACATGTCACGATAATCACTGGCCGTTGATACAATGATGTGGCCACCACGCAACGAAATTGCTGTCTGAGCTGCATCAATAGCGGTACGGTAATCCTCCTCATACAACGCTACACGAGCCTTCAATGCATAAACAGCTGCTTCGTTCATGTAATACTGATCTACTGAACTTCCGCCAATATTGTTATAGTGCAACAAAGCCTGCTCAATATCCTTGTTGATTTGCTCATAGGTGCCGGCAACCGTATTCCGACTAACCTTTTCACCGGGATTGATCACTTTACCCGTGGCAACGATACCCGGAGTCTGACCGTTATCTACCGTACCATTCACCTTATACGGAAGTCCGTAAATATTCACCAGGTAGAGCTGAGCCATCGCCCGCAAACCATAAGCCTGCGCCAGTATCTCGTCAAACGATGCCTTGTCACTCTCATTGGCAGTCTCGTAGAGCTTGTTGCAAGTCTCAATCAAACGAGAGGTGTTGTCAATCACTTTGTATCCGTATGCCCAAATCTCTTCCAGATATGGATCGGTTACCGTAATGTTATAACGCCAGATGGTCATCAAGTGGGTCGTGCGGTTCAAATCAAAAACCAAATCTGTAGCCACATCGCCTAAAGCGATCACATCTCGACCTGCAAAAGCATAAGCGCCGAAACGAGAATAAGCACCCGTCAAAGCCGTCTGCGCGCTAATAGGATCTGTTATGGCCTCATCACTGTCCTTGCCCTGATAGTATTCCGGCTCCAGGGAACAGGAGAGAAAACCAACCCCCAACAGAAACGCAATTAAAATATGATATGCTGTGTTTTTCATATATTCAGTGTTTTTGTATTATCGTATTAAAAACCGAACGACAGTCCGAAGATAAAGTTACGTGGCATAGGATATACCCATTGTTGGAAACCATCGGCACGTGTTTCAGGATCGAAACCGATAAAGTTCGAACTGCGGACGGTAAACAAGTTATCGGCACTGAAGAACACTCTCAAATTGCTCAGCATAATCGCTTTGCAAATCTTCTCCGGGAAGGTGTAACCAACCTGCAGAGTGCGAAGTTTCAAATATGAACCATCCATCAAAAAACGGCTCGATGTGTTGCTGGCTCCCGATACATCATCTGCAATGAACTGAGGAACGTTGGTATAACGGTTTTCAGGAGTCCATGCATTTTCGTAAACGTAGTTGGTAACCGGACCCAGGAAGTAGTCACCCACCTGCATATCGTAGTTGAAACCACTGTTGTAAACCTTTCCACCATAAGTGTAACTGAAGGTGGCCGAAAGGTCAATGCCCTTGTAACGGAATGTGGTCGAGAAGCCACCATAGAACTTCGGATCGGCCTTACCTACGATACGCTGACCGGCCTCGTTGTAGTTGAAGGTCTTTTCATCACCCTCTGTGCCTTTGTACCACATCGGACGTCCTGTATCAGGATCTACACCCGCATACTCCGGCATATAGAAGGTATGGTAAGCCTCACCAACCTTGCGGATCGTTGTTGAGGTCTCGATAGGCAGATCCGTGGACAGAGCCACAATTTCATTGTGGTTAGAGGTAATATTGAATGACATGTCCCAAGTGAAATCCTTTACACTCAACAAACGGGCATTCAACAACACCTCGATACCACGGTTACGCATCTTACCCATATTGCGCAACTCATAAGCCAAACCGGTGGTCAGCGTAATAGGCACCTCGAAGATCATATCCGAAGTCAACTCATTGTAGTAATCAACCTCCAGGTTGATGGTACGGAACAGGGTCAGATCCAAACCAACGTTGAATTTACCACGACGCTCCCATTTCAGATCAGGATTGGCAAACGTAATGGGCACACTACCCGGATTACCTTTATAGTCATATCCAGTTTCGTAATAAGCACGTGCACTGTACCAACCAATCTCCTGGTTACCTACTGTACCGTAGCTGGCACGAATGGTCAGATTGCTCAACCAATTGCGGGCTCCACGCATAAACTCCTCTTCAGAGATACGGTATTTACCACCTACTGAATAGAACAGACCCCATTGGTTGTTGCGACCATAACGTGATGAACCGTCATAACGCAAACTTCCTGAGATATAATATTTGTCAGCATAACTGTACTGACCATTGAAGAAGAGTGAATTCAGGGTAGATTTCTTTCTGTATGTTCCGGCTGAAATCGGATTAGATGCATTACCCATCTCCGGCAGCCCCTCATACGGGAAGTTTGAAGCACCTGTAAGAGTCTGCTCGTCAACCAAACGTTGTGACTCCTGACCCAACATCAAGTTGATATCGTGCTTGTCATAACGTTTGATCCAGCTGAGCGTATTGGTGATTGTCATGTTCAACAGCGTCTCGTTGTTCTGATCCGCATACATGTGCGACTCAATACCCTGAGGGTTCATCATGCTGGCAAAGTTATACTCACGCAAGTTGAAAACATTGATACCCAAGTTACTCTTAGCTAAGAATCCCTTACCAAAATCAACCTGGACATAAGGATTGATATTGGCCGTAATGGTCCGCTGTGAGTTAACATCACCCTTGTGTTTATCACGGATAGCCACCGGGTTGTAATATGCGTTCAGGTTATATGAGCCGTCTTCGTTGTAGATCGGCTCGATAGGACGCAGGTCATATACCGCTACCAACGGGTTAATGTATTGTGATTGGGTCACCACATTATTGTTGTCCGAGTAAGAGGCCGATGACAGCAAACCAAAAGAGAAGACTTTGCCTCGGTGATCAATATTCGAACGCAAGGTATAACGTTTCATATCGGTACCGATAATAATACCTTCGTTACGATAATATCCGGCACTGATGTAATAATTGGTATTATTAGCACCACCCGATACATCTACGCTGTATTCGTCTACCTTACCATTGCGCAAAATCGCTTGCAACCAATCCGTATCAGGGGTTACACCCTCTTGCCATCCATAATACGCATTGGCATAATACTTAGCTAAAGCCAAACCCTCACCGGGAGCTGCTTCGCCTGAATTCTCAAGACCACGGCCCCAAATATCCAGGTAACGATCGGTATTAACTACACGATAGTTCCAATCCAGATTGGCAATACGAGCAATACCTTTTTTAGCCAAGAAATTCACATGAGGTTTACCCTGTGCACCACGTTTGGTCGTGATGACAATCACACCGTTAGCTGCACGTGCTCCGTAAATGGCCGTTGCGGTTGCATCCTTAAGAACCGTAACACTCTCAATGTCGGCCGGATTGATATTGGCCAACGGGCTCACAGCCATATCACCGTTAGTTTCATCATTCAAAGCCGAAATCTTGTCTGAGAACATCGGCATTCCGTCAATGACGTACAACGGTTCCAAACCTGAATTCACTGAACCAACACCACGAACGTTGACACTGGCAAAAGCTCCCGGTTGACCGTTTACATTAAACATCTGCAAACCGGCAACACTTCCCTGCAAGGCTTTCATGAAGTTGGCATCGGTCTGCTTGGTGACTGCTTTGCTGTCGATCACCTGGGCAGATCCAGTAAATGCCGCTTTACGAGTCGCTGCATAACCGGTTACCACAACCTCATCTGCCAAGACTGCTTCATCTTCCATTGTAACATCGATCGTGGTACGATTACTGATCGCAGCCTCGACGGTCTTCATCCCGACGAAAGAGAATTTCAGCGTTCCCTGTGCAGGCGCTTCAATGGAATAGTGTCCATCTATATCGGTACTGGTGCCTGTCCCAAGCTCCTTTACGATGACAGTGACGCCGATCAGAGGCTCGCCGTCAACGGACGTAACGGTACCTGAAACTTGCTTGTTCTGCGCAAACGCCGTTTGCAAACAGCCCAGTAAAATGGTACACAACAAGAGTAAAATTTTTCTCATAAACATACATTTTAACTGTTTGTATAAAAATGTTAACCTGTGCTGAATGATTGCGCAAAAGTACGACATTTAGAACTATTTTCAGCATAAAAAAGACATAAAATGCAGTGATATAATAATCTATATCAATTACACCCTGAATTCTTTTGATATGTAAGTTATCGACACCTATTTCATTGAAAATTTAAAATAGTATTTTTGTTGTTTTTGTCTATTTCCCTATTAAACCTCATTATTATCAACTATTTCAAATGGTCTCATTCCCCCGACAACACCTATCGAATTTTCGCCCCAAAATCCAACAGACATAAGACAATTTTCCTCTCCTCATTTGTTGGATTTTAAAAATATTTAATAATAAAACACCTGAAAAACTATTTTATACATCGGCCAGATCTATTGTGCATATCATACGACGACACAAAATGAAAATTTTCATATCTTATAAAAAATAACAACCAGATATTGGGGGAAGGATATATCGCATAAACAACATCTATGTGCTGTTTGCAAAATAGATCGGCATAGCTCCTCTTCACAGGAAAACTCAATTTATAGACACAACCGGAAACGTTCAATTGTACGCACAAAACAGGTGCAGGATTCTATTTTATTGTATTCTCCTGGAAGTGGATTCCAGCTCGTATTGGTTCGAAAAATATTCAAGCTATTTCTTCAAAAAACTTGCTCTACAATCGATTTCGATCAACAGAGCACTTACCGCTCTGCCTCCCCCTGCCAATGAGTTTATTCGAAAAAAAAGAGTGCCCAAGATTACAAACAAATGTAACAAAACGTCACTTGTCCAATGAACATCGCCCTCTTCCTTGTCTTTTGTGATAATCAACTACGCAATAAAACATAAACAATATCGATTCTCCCGAGCTAATCAAACCGATAAATACCCCCAACAACCTAACAAAAAAAAGAGCAGCCCATTTTTGTAAGAAATCGCAATAAAATCTCTCCAGATTATTATTTTTGTTCTGAGCAATGAGTGTGTCTGTTGCCGACAACGCCACACGGCATCTACAAAAAAAAACAGTCTCCAAAAGAACTCGCATAACGATGCACGGCGTATATTCGTCAACAGCTCTTCACTACTCCCCAAACCAGAAAAACACATCGTATCACCAAACAGCATTGATTCCTATGAAAACAACTTTTACCTGGATTTTCGTATTCGCTTTGAGCGTCATGACGGTTTCAGCCCAACTGCGCATTGGAGGCAGAAACTTAGACACAAAGAAACTGCTCGGTGCAGCTAAAGATGCAGCTACCGCTTTGACACTTTCCGACGAAGATATAGCCAAACTGAGCCACGAATCGGTCGAATGGATGGATGCCAACAACCCAATCGCCGACGAAAATACAGAGTATGGCGCCCGTTTGAAACGACTCACGGAAAACATCACCGAAGTCAATGGTCTAAAACTCAATTTCAAAGTCTATGACGTAGAGGATGTAAATGCATTTGCATGTGGAGACGGTTCAATCCGCGTGTTCTCCTCCTTGATGGATATCATGGATGACGACGAACTGATGGCAATCATCGGCCACGAAATCGGACATGTCGTCCATGCCGATGTAAAACAGGCCATGAAAAATGCCTACCTCGCTTCAGCCGCACGAGGAATTGTAAGCTCTACCGGAGGCCTGGCTGCCAAATTATCCGACTCGCAACTCGGAGATGTGGTCCAGGCGTTTACCGACGCACAATTCTCCCAAAGCCAAGAGTACGAAGCCGATGATTATGGCATGCAATTCTGCATCGAACATGGATTCGACCCCTACGGTATGGCCCGTTCTCTGGAAAAACTCGTAGAGCTGTCAAAAGGTGAGAAGGCTTCGACCATCCAAAAAATGTTTTCATCCCACCCGGATAGCGAAAAACGTGCTGCTCGGGTAAGAGAAAAAGCCGATGAACTGACTGCAGCACAAAACCAGGCCCAATAATCCAAACCACAATGGCTACGTGCAACAACAAGCGAACGCTCTCCAAAGGTCTCCGAATCGCATTGATCATTTTGGGGGCGTTCGCTTTGCTGTATGTTATCGGCATGGTGTACAGTTCGTGGACAAACAAACGTTTTGAACAAAACGGAGTCCGAACTTTTGCCACCGTGACCGACGTACAGGTCAAACATCATCCGGAACACACCTCCTGGGTGCGTGGAGGTAACGGCACTCGCCGCAAAGTCCATCATCAGGCCTACACCGAAACGATTATTCAATACACATACAGCGTGGAAGGTGTAAAGTACGAAGGAGAGATGCGCACACGTACCGTTCCAGCAAGACCCGCTAAAAAAGGTCAAAAGATACAGATCGAATACCTCTCGAACGCTCCCTCAAAAAGCAGACTATATAAACCCCAGGCCCACAAAGAATAAGATCTGATTATCGACACCGGTCGCTCAATAATAAACCGCCACTCACAATCAGATCACTGCAATGCTCTCTTATCGTTGGCGCCTGCACAGATTTTGCCAGGATATATTGTTGTTCCTGAGCATATTTTACCCCAGCCCATATTTTTCTCGGTACATATTGTACCCCCGTTCATGTGAAGAGATTCCGAACCCGGTTATGACATTTGATCATAACCGGGTTCGTTCTATCACACCCATCTGAGTAAAGGAAACAACAAAACAAAAACACCTACGTTACCTTTCCTTTCGCTCTGAGCGATTCAGTCCGTTAGGCATCAAACCCGACCTCGGCAACTCCTTATAATTGCAGTGCCAAAAAACAGATTCACCTCAACAACAACCTCTCCCATCTTCCTGTTGCCATCCATTTTACGACCGGCAAGCGGAATATTATCGGGAAGAAAAGCTACAAGAGAATAAATATCCATGTATCTTTGTATAGCTATGGCAGGCACGTGTGAAAGAGTCGCGCAAAATGGGTGAGACTTCGGAAACCATCAGCTGTGTTACTGTCTCCGACCACTCAACCCGCTTCAACTCATCACATCAGGCTTATACCCCAAAAACGCATGTGTAAACGCCTTTAACCACGCTTGCGTAAACACATCTGAATCAACACAACGACATAGACAACACATCAAACCATGAAATTTTACAATATCCACTTCAGCCCTACGGGAGGCACTCGCAAAGTTGCAAACCTATTGACCTCCAAACTCACTCAAGAGGCATGTGAGATTGATTTAACCGATCCAACGCTCCCCTTCGAAACCATCTCGTTGGACAAAGAAGATATTGCATTGCTAGCGGTACCCTCATACAGCGGACGTGTTCCGGCACCTGCCCTGCAACGGATCGCAGCTCTCAAAGGAAATGGAGCAAAAGCCATTCTGGTCTGTGTGTATGGGAATCGTGCCTTTGAAGATACGTTAATCGAACTGTTGGATACAACAAAAAAGGCCGGTTTCAAGACTATAGCAGCCGTTGCGGCCATCGCCGAACACTCCATTGCCCATCGTTATGCCGCAGGAAGACCTGACGAACAGGATCAGATACAACTCACCTCCTTCGCTGATCAAATCCTGCAAAAAATCGCCAAAGGAGAAGAGACTGAACCACAAATTCCCGGAAATCGACCTTACCGAAAAGTCAATGCGAACGGCCCCATTCCCAAACCAACCAAAGCATGCTCCAACTGCGGTTTGTGTGCTGCAAAGTGTCCCGTATCGGCCATCGACAAAACCAATGTAAAACAGGTTAACGAACAACTCTGCATCTCTTGTATGCGTTGTGTTGCGATCTGCCCCCACAAAGCCCGTAAGATCAGTCGTGTAATGGCTTGTGCCATCAATGCCATGCTGAAAAAGGTCTGCTCAACCCGAAAAGAAAACGAACTGTTTCTGTAAACAGATATCCAATGGGAGCACCCAACAGAGCTTGAGTCTCCCCTCCTTGTAACAGACAACACCCTCACGCTGATACAAACCACACCGGACACCCCTGACAGCACTAACACCCACAGACAGCCCTATCCCGGACGATCTAAATAACCCGGACGGCCACACCGTAGCAACATCCCTAACCACTCAGCCATATGGAAAAATCACAAGATGAAAAGAAAACAGCATTTGTCGTTCTGTTTTCTGCTGTAATCATGGTACTGGAGATTTTCTTCGGGCTGTTCTCCAATTCAATGGCCCTGCTGGCCGACGGCATCCACATGGGGTCACATGTATTGGCGATCGGGCTCAGTTGGGGAGCTTATGTTTTGGTCCGCCATCTGAAACGCAAACAGGCCGACAACATCGATAGCGAAAAGGTCTTGACCCTTGCCGCCTACACCAGCGGTGTACTGCTACTGCTCTTTGCCATCTTCATCATTGTCGAAGCTGTCGAACGATTTTTCGTCCCGAATCTCGAAATTCGATACCTCGAAGCCATGGTTGTCGCTGCAATCGGTCTAATCGTCAATATTATTTGCGCACTGGTTCTCCACGATAAATCCGGGCACGACGATTATAACAGACACTCGGCCTACCTCCATGTACTGGCGGATGCCCTGACCAGTATCGGCGCTATTTTCGGTCTGATTTGCGCCATGATCTGGAACATTACCTGGATCGACACGATTGTCGCACTGATCTGTTCTGCCGTGATCATCCGTTGGGCAACCAGGATGCTTTTCGACACCAGCAAAATTTTGATCACCAAAGAGAAAACAAAATAATTGCCGATACTTCCCGGCAAAGATCAAAAGGCTCTATTTCCGGAGTAAAAATTTCACAATAGCCCAACCTCCGAAAACCTGCACCAACATACCGGGGATGCCGATCCGGAAATCCTGCGCAGCCAAATAAAAATCGCCTGTGATCACCCATTCGGCCAGCGTCCCGATCACCTGATAGCCCAAAACTACGGCCAAAAGCAACGGCAACGATACCTTCTGATAGCGATGTGCCGCAAACCCTGCCAAAACAGCCAGCAATACCGACTTAATCAAAATTGCCGGTAAAACACCCCAGGCTGGCATCCCAAATAAAACCGAATTCAGACATGGCGAAACCACTGCGGTCAATAGCCCCACACGCCAACCATATTTATAGGCACCAATCAGAGTACACAGATAGATGGGCAACCAGGTGGGCCCTCCCAAATGAAAGGTATGGCACAATTGGGGTAAAAGAATATTCCCTGCGATAAAAAGCAGTGCGAACAAATAGGTCTTTGCCTCATTATAAGCCAATGAATAGAGTCTTACCGCTGAAGTTTGCATAATTGTATTATTGAGACGTTTTATTCTACTGAAACAGACGGGAGCTCTCTGTTCTCCCTTCTCCTAAATCACATTTAATAAATAGCAGAGCAATACTCCACTCCGCTATGCTTTTGCAGCCTGTTGTGCTCCCTCGAGTTGCGCCATAAATTGCTTAATAACCGGATAGATCTCCGCTGCATCCCGCAAATCGACACAAGCCGACTCCAACGGGCACAACCCGGTTTTAGTCCGATTTTCGATGCGGGGCACCTCCTGACCGAACGTAACGGCAATCTTCACCTCTTGCAGCAGCGTCAAAGCCGGGGTACTGATCACATCCGCATAGACACGCTCCACTCCCCCAAGCACCATCAACGCAGCCGCACCCTTGCCAATCACCTTATCGGCTAACGAGGCATGATCCAACCACTCTGCATGTTCACGGTACACTTCATATAAATCGGCCACACCTCTGCGACCAAACGTATGAAGACCATAACGATTCTCCACCACGCAAGAGTAATTCCCCGCATGCAACAGCTCGATCAATTTCGTCATCTCCGTCATAACGTACCTCGTTTAAGCTTTTCGACAAACCGATCGATCCGATGAAGTTCCTTCGGGATTTCAATGCTTTGCGGACAATGCGACACACACTGTCCACAACCGATACAATGGCTCGCCTGACGCAAACGAGGCACACTGCGATCGTACCCAACCAAAAATGCACGACGGGCACGACGGTAATCCTCACTTTGAGAGGAGGTGGGCAGATTGCCCTCGTTGACGCACTTGTTGTAATGCAACAGCACCGCAGGAATGTCAATACCATACGGACAAGGCATGCAATATTTGCAATCGTTACAGGGTATCGTCGGATATTGCATCATCAAATCGGCCGTATCATACAGGAATTGGACATCCGCTTCCGTGAGCGGTTCCAATGGGGAATAGGTGCGCAAATTGTCCTGCAGATGCTCCAGATAGGTCATGCCGCTCAAAACGGTCAACACGCCGGAAGGCGACCCGGCAAACCGAAAAGCCCACGAGGCCACACTCCGCTCCGGATCACGCTGTTTGAGCCGGGTGACGATATGATCCGGCACATTCGACAATCGGCCTCCCAACAGCGGTTCCATAATAATGGCCGGAATATGCCGTTTTTCCAACTCTGCATACAGGTATTCAGCGTTGACATTGCGAGCCGAAGCATGGCGCCAATCGACATAGTTGAGCTGAATCTGCACAAAATCCCAATGCACCTTTTCGTGCATGGCCAGCACCTCATCGAAAACCGAAACCGTCCCGTGAAACGAAAATCCCAAATTGCGGATTCTCCCCGCTTCACGCTCTTGCATCAGAAAATCGAGCATGCCGTTATCGATATATCGAGCCCGGAAGGTCTCAATACCGCCATTCCCGATCGAATGCAACAGATAATAATCGATATAATCCACCTGCAAATCCTCAAACGATTGACGATACATCGCAATCGAATTCTCACGGGTGTAATTAGAAAAATTCGACAACTTCGTTGCAATCTGGAATCGATCCCGGGGATGACGCTTCAAGGCAATCCCGGTCGATTTCTCCGACCAACCCTGTACATAAACCGGTGAGGTATCAAAATAGGTCACCCCATGCGCAATCGCATAGTCGATCAGCTCATTCACAGCATCCTGATCGATCACATTCCCGTCGCCGCCAGGAGCCGGCAAGGTCGGCCAACGCATGCAACCATAACCCAACAGCGACACCTTTTCCCCACTCTTCGGATTGGTTCGATAGGTCATCCGATCTGCCGGCACCTCGTCCTGAGCCCGCCGATCTCCGGAAACCGGATTCTTCCGTGAATCACACCCCACCAAAGCAGCAGTGGTCGCCGCCGTACTGATCCCCACAATCTTCAAAAAATCACGGCGGGAAATATCTTTTTTATCCTGATTGTCCATATCCATGACTCTTCACTGAAAAATTAAATCATCCGATGTCTTTTATGCCCCTCCACATAGATAGCACTGAACGGACGAGCCGGACACAAATCTTCACAAGCCCCACACCCGATGCATCGCTCTTCATTCACGATCGGAATCTTGGGCGAACCCTCCCGGTTCGAATCCAAAGGCACCATGCGGATCGCTCCGGCCGGACAATGGCGTGCACAGTTGCCACATGCAACCCCATCGGTTACCGGCAAACAGTTCTCCTTTACCCATACGGCATGTCCGATTTGAATCGCCGACTTTTCGGCCGGAGTAATGGGTAAAATCGCCCCGGCCGGACAAACCTCCGAACATTTCGTACACTCCGGACGGCAATATCCCCGTTCATACGACATCTCGGGTTGCATCAGCCTCATCGGGTCTGTCGATGGACGCAACACCCCATTCGGACAAACTGCTACACATAACTGACAACCTGTACAGTGTGCCGTCAAATGGTGCAATCCCCTTGCCCCCGGAGGAACAATCGGCGTCAACCGCTCCGGAATCTTCTTATCCAAAATAACAGCCAAACCGCCATCGACCTTTTTTTCCTGAGCCTTCACCGCAACAGCTCCCAGCCAAAGCCCCAATCCCGTCAAAAAGCGACGCCGCATCTTTCCCGTATCAGAAAGCGGATTTATCGTAGAGATACCGGACGCCGTACAGGTTACAACGTTACTCTCCGAAGACAAGGGCGCTGCGCCAGATTCATGAACAAAAGGTGCACAAGTCGAAGAGGTAGTTCCAGTTGATGCCGATGTTGATGTCGATACCGTTGCCGATACCGAATCAGCATGGTCGGCCGCCTGAGAAGCCGCTGTTTCATGATCCGCCGCTGGTGCCGTTTCACTGCGTTTAAACCGATACTGGTAGCTAATCGCTCCCTGCCGACACACATCAATACAATCCATACACACAACGCAACGGCTATAATCGATCTGGTGGGCGTCGGCATTGATGCAGGAGGCTTTGCATCGACGTGAACAGAGTTTACATCCATTGCATTTATTCAGGTCGATTACCGGCCGAAACAGAGAAAACCGGGACAACAGCCCCAACACTGTACCTACCGGACAGATCGTATTGCAATAGGTACGGCCACTGCGCCAGGCCAGCACAACCAGAATCAGCAACGTCGCTCCCGCCACGATAAATGTAGGCAAACTTCTCACCCATACCTCCGTTTCGTAAAAGGCATAGCTATTCATACGCTCAGCCAAATAGGCCAGTATATTGTTTCCACAGGCCCAGATCGGCGCAAAAAGATTTTGGGCAATACGGCCATAGGCACTATACGGGGCCAACAAAGCAACCACCGAGCCGATTCCGGCAATAAGAGCCACGATAAACAGAGCCAAAACACCATAACGTAACCACGATTTTGCCGGAGAGTATGAGTAACGATTCTTTTTCTTTCTTTTGCTGAACCATGCGACCACGTCCTGCATGACTCCCAACGGACAGATCACAGAACAATAGACCCGCCCAAACAACAAGGTCAACAACACCCAGAACAGCACGACACCGACATTGACCGCCAACAGAGCCGGCAGGAACTGAATACGGGCCATCCATCCAAACAGAGCATGCACGCTTCCTGTAAAATCGAGAAATAGAAGCGTGATCAATGCAAAAAAGAGAATGGCAAGAGTTAATCTGATTTTACGCAACATAATCGAATCTGCTTCAACAAACCAAATATTATTTTCGGATCTGCAGCTGCACCTGATTCTGACAGGGCAAAGTTGCTATGAACACCGTTCAGACAGATTCAAGCCATGGGCTGCTATCCTCTTGCGTCGAAAACCGGCTGTAAAAAAAACGAGACACTGGCCGTACATGAGCACGCAATAACCAAAACCGCAAAAGAGATCCCTTTCAATAAGTCATTGCCCCACGACTGCATCCAGTGAAGTTGATGGCCAAACGCCCTGATCAGCCTGAATCTCTGACCTATACAAAGGTACGATAATTTACCGTTTCACAACGCCCCCAATTACAGATTTTATACCCCACATCACCGAAAAAACTCGTTCAACGGCTATTCAATGCGCACACAACAAATGTTTATTTTCAAACGACCAAGACTCAACCCCTCTTATTACTTCTCTTTCCGATACGATCAGACAAGACCCCTGAAATAAGCTAAGGATCAACACCTCATCGGCAGCCGGTATATCCTGCACATAAAAGGAGTAATTTAACATTACTCCCCCTCCAAGTTTCAAAGGTTCACAACTTAGACACTATTGGGATCAACATCTGTCGCAACATCCCCTCACTCTCCTCATTGGCCCAAAGCCCAATGCATTTGAGGATCTCAACGAATCACCGACGAAAGGCAATCCGCATGAGGACATGGGAATTGCATACACACTGAGCATTAACCCCTAAACAACGAATTCCCAGTGGAAACACCTCCCACTCTTCCCCATCTTGCGACCACCACAATGAATATACTGCATCCGTCAGGCCTCCGGCAGTGGAACAATCGTCACCTTGACTCCCTGTTCCTCAATGGCCTCGAGCATCTTCGGCGAAATACCCGAATCGGTAATCACCCAATCGATGTCGCTCATGTTGCATATTTTGCTGAAACCTCGACGACCAAATTTCGAAGAATCGGCCAAAACAATCGTTTTCGTCGCAGCTGCAATCATGGCCTGATTCAAACAGGCCTCCTGAATATGAGTGGTACTCAAGCCATACTCCGGATCAATCCCATCCACACCCAAAAACAGCTTGCTGCAACTGAAATTATCCAACATCCGGATGGCATATTCACTGACCGCCGAAGCCGATGAGTGCCGTATAATGCCACCCAACTGTATAATCTCAATGTCAGGCTTATCAAGCAACTCCATGGCCACATTCATCGCCGAAGTGATCACAGTCAGCTTCATATTCTCAATACAACGGGCAAAGGCCTGAACCGTCGTACCCGATGCAATAATCAAAGCATCCTGAGGCGAAAGCAACTCTACCGCTTTCAAACCAATCCGACGCTTCACTTCCGGACGTAATTTCTCCTTCTCCGAAACTTTCCGAGTCGCAATATAAGGGTCGGCTAAAATGGCTCCTCCGTGTGTCCTGTAAAGCAACTTCTTTTCCTCCAACAGATCCAAATCCTTCCGAATGGTCACAGCTGAAACCTTCAGTTTTGAACTCAGATCCGCTACGTCCACCTTACCAAACTCCCGCAACAGCTCTAAAATAATGCTATGCCTTTCCAGTAGCGTCATATACAAATATCTCCTCTATCAATTCAATCAAGAGCGAATATAGGCTAAAATGCAAACAGTTTTACACCCACCTGCAGGTAACCGCTCTGAATGTCCGGATTCCACATCGCATGCGCAAATACCGGCATCTCAAAACGGCCCAGTTTTAACAAATAGGTTGTCTTCAGGGAGATTTGATTGAGGTGGTCCGTGCCGTAGAAATTACGGCTGCCATCAGCCTCCGTACGATTAAAGGCAAAGGTGCCACCCAACCCCAAATCAACGATCCAATGGTCATTCCGGAATACGCTATACTCCCCGTAAACAAAGGTGGAGTACATATTGTTGCCTGCACTGTTCAAGTCCCGGCCGGCAAAAATCGTAGCCCAATATAACCGCAAGGGAACCTCCAACTTCGTATCAAAATCGTAAGCGACACTCAGATCAAGAAAATGCCCCGTCGAATACTTGTTGTAGTTAAAGATATCCTTACTGAAGGTCAAATCGGGAGAGTAGTTGAATATATCCCATACCGCAACCGTAAAACCTGAAGCTGAGTACGAAAGATAATAATCAAACTCCTTGTAGTCTCCGGTAAAATCGGTTCCTCCCCACAGACCAATTTTCAGGCGATCTTTGAAAAGCCCCATGCTCACATCGGCAGCCAATACGCCCCCATCCGCAATCTGAAGACCACGCCACAGGTGCATATTCTGAAGTGTTCCACTCAGATGGAATTGCTGTCCGAACGAGGCAGACGACACCATGAGAGCCGCTGCAACCAGTAAATATTTGATCTTTTTCATGACTCAACCGATTAACAACAGATCAGACAATAAAGGCCTGCGGCCAAAAATCCACCAATGATCGGTCCCAAAACCGGCACCCAAGAGTAGGCCCAGTCGTTGGATCCTTTGCCCCGAATCGGCAAAACGGCATGAGCCAGTCGAGGAGCAAGGTCTCGAGCCGGATTGATCGCATAACCGGTTGTTCCACCCAAAGACATACCCAAAGCAACAATCAGCATTGCAACCGGGAAGGCACCCAAAGAACCCATCCCCACCTCTGGAGTATTGCTCTCTGTGGCCAAGACCAAAATCACAAATACAAGCACTACGGTTCCCAAAATTTCACAGAAAAGATTGCGCCCGTAGTTCCTGATAGCCGGGATGGTGCAAAAAGTGGCCAACTTTGTAGAGGGATCATCCGTCGCATCGTAATGATCTTTGTAAAAAGCATACACGAGAACGGCTCCAAAAAATCCGCCCAGCATCTGTGCAACAATATAAGGCAGCACATATGCCCAGCTAAAGGTTCCGGCAGCTGCCAAACCCAAAGTAACAGCAGGATTCAGATGGGCTCCGGAATAGGGCCCTGCGATAAACACGCCCAACATGACAGCCAGGCCCCATGCCAATGTAATGACCACCCAGCCACCATTCTCTCCTTTGGATTTTTTCAACACTGTCGAAGCTACCACTCCGTCACCAAAGAGTACTAAAATCGCTGTGCCTATAAATTCAAATAGGCACTTCGTCCATATTGCATCCATGTTAGGTTAAGGTTAGTTGATTGGTTATAGGTTAGATAAATATGCTCGTGTTCTCTACTTGGCAGTATAGTCACTCAGCGTCCGTTTGACCGCATCGTGCCAGCCATCTTTGGCTGCCTGAACCTTGTCCGCTTCCCAGCTCGGCTCAAATACACGATCAACCTGCCACTGTTTGCGAATATCATCAATGCTGGACCAGTAACCTACGGCCAGACCTGCCAAATAGGCCGCTCCCAAAGCTGTCGTCTCAACAACCTGCGGACGAATTACCTGTGTGCCGAGAATATCCGCCTGGAACTGCATCAGCAAATTGTTGCGGGATGCACCACCATCCACCTTCAACGCCTTGAGCGGAATACCGGCATCCAGAGACATCGCATTGGTAATATCCATCGTCTGGTAAGCAATTCCTTCAAGTGCTGCACGGGCAATATGTGCAGTTGTGGTACCACGACTGATTCCCACAATAGTGCCTCGTGCGTATTGATCCCACCACGGAGCTCCCAGTCCCGTCAAGGCCGGTACAAAATAGACACCGTTCGTATCCGGAACCCGTGAGGCCAACTCCTCAACCTCCGATGACGATTGAATGATACCCAAACCATCTCGCAACCACTGTACAACAGAGCCACCAACGAAAATACTTCCCTCCAAAGCATAATTGACCTTGTCACCGATCTTCCATGCAATGGTCGTGATCAGATTGTTTTTCGACAAAATAGGCTTCTCACCGCTGTTCATCAACAGGAAACATCCCGTTCCATAGGTGTTTTTCACCATACCCGGCTCGGTACACATCTGACCAAACAGGGCAGCCTGCTGGTCTCCGGCAATACCGGCAATAGGCACTTTATGGGCAAAAATGGTGGTTTTGGTGTGGCCGTACACCTCGCTGGAGGATTTCACCTCTGGCATCATCGAACGAGGAATATCAAAGAGATCCAACAACTCCTGATCCCACTCCAAAGTATTGATGTTAAACAACATCGTACGAGAAGCATTACTTACATCCGTTACGTGAACCTCTCCACGGGTCAAGCGCCAAATCAACCATGTATCAACCGTACCAAAAAGCAACTTGTCCTTCTCTGCACGCTCTCTCGCACCCGGAACATGATCCAAAATCCATTTGATCTTCGTCGCACTGAAATAAGCATCGATAATCAAACCTGTTTTCTGACGAATCATATCGGTCAATCCACGGCTTTTCAGCTCATTGCAATAGTCCGAAGTACGACGATCCTGCCAGACTATCGCATTATAGATTGGCTCTTCCGTCTCCGAATCCCATACAATGGTGGTTTCACGCTGGTTGGTAATACCAATACCCGCAATATTCAATCCATTGATGTCCATCATCGTGATCGCCTCCGCAATCACAGAGGCCTGAGATGACCAAATCTCATGCGGATCGTGCTCCACCCATCCTGATTTCGGAAAAATCTGACGGAACTCTCGTTGGGCCACAGCACAAGATTTACCCATTTCATCAAAAACGATAGCACGTGAGCTGCTTGTACCTTGGTCAAGCGCAAGAATATACTGTTTCATAACAGGTTAGAGTTTTTTTTAAGTTTTATGCAGTTAATTTATTTTAGGTTCATTGTGTAATGTTATGACTAAGCCAAACGAGAGGCCAAAATACTCAACGGATGTTCACACCGTTTGCTGGTCGAACTTTCAATCTGCCACTTGCAGGTTTCACAATCCGTCACCACAAGATCAGCTCCCGAAGCCTCGATCTGACGGAACAGCGGCTCTCCAATGGCCTGTGAAGTCTCGTAGTTCTCCTTCTTGAAACCATACGTACCGGCAATGCCACAGCATTGTGAATCCAGCACAATCACCTCAACACCCGGAATCATCCGCAACAGTTCAATGGAATAGTAGGCCCAGCCCATCTTCTGCATGTGGCAGGCCGTATGATAAGCCACTTTCAGTGGTGCACCCTCCTTGAATTTCAATTTGACCTCTCCCGACTGAATCAACCGATAGATGTAACGGGTTGCCAATTCGATCCGGTCACGCACATCGCCATTCTCGAGATCCAAAATGTGCGGATACTCGTCCCGCAACGTAAAGGTGCAGGTCGAAGAGGTGGCAATCACATCCAATTTGCGATCATTAACCGCCGTACGAATAGATGTAAGATTGGTTTGGGCCTGTTTGCGCGCCTGATTGTAGAGACCGTTCGAGATCAGAGGCACACCGCAGCACTTCTCCTTGTCCAGCAGGAGAACGCCATAGCCCAACGCATTCATAATCTGAATCATCTCCTTACCCAGCTGCGGATTGTTGTAGTTCACATAGCAACCGTGGAAAAAGGCAACCTGTTTGGGGAAAGCGGCCTGTTCGGCAGCCACCTTCTTATACCACGATTCAAAGGTCCCATGCGCATATTTCGGAAAAGCCCTGCGATGATCGATCGCCATCACCTTGTCCATCACGGTACGTACCGGCTTCAACTTGACCGTAGCATTCACCACCGGAGCAAACGGTGTGGCCAAAGCACCCACCAGATCGGTATTGGCCAATACAAAATTCCGCAACGAGCTGTTTTTCTTCGGGCCATACTTGATACGGGCTGACTGGATGATGTCTCCGATGCGGACATTCGAAGGACAAGCCACCTCACAACGTTTGCAGTTCAGACAATATTTCAGGGCACCGTCGAAATAATCGGGCTGTTTCAACCGGAGACGCTCCCCATCCGGACCAGCCTGTTTCGGCCCCGGAAAGTTGGGATTCACAGCTGCTACAGGACAATATACGGTGCATATCGTACACTTGATGCACTGCTCGAAGTTATTTTCACTAACCGTATTTTGCTGAATATTCATGATCATTTGCTATTTAAAATCCGATCTGCAACATACAAAGCCGAAAGCAGGGAAACACCGGCACCACAACCCTCCTGTACCGGATAAAAACCGGCCAAACCGGCTCCGATACCATACAGATTGGTCAAGGATGTCCCATTTTTCATGATATGCAATTCAGAGTCGGTTTTCACTCCGAATGCCTGATAGTTATGTTTGTCAAAGAAGCGCAACGTGTACCAAGTGGAACGATCCGGCTGGAAAACGGTATCCGCTCCGAAAACTGGTTCCTCAATCCGATCCGGCGTAGCCACCAACCCTTTGCTGAAGAAGCTGCCGGTCGCCAGAACAAATTGATCGGCCTCGAAAGGAATATTGCCATGATCGGCCGTATAGACCTGTTTGATCCGATCGCCTTCAAAATCGGCCGAAAGCACCGAATCCCCCAGGAAATATTCACCGCCCAACGCCCGGAAACGATTTTGCAGCGCCTGCTGTGCCTTGATCCCCGGAATCGAAGGGGGCAATGTCGGCAACAAATAGAGCGGCAACGACACTTTCGATTTCAAAACTTCGAACGAATCGTTGCGGTTAATGCCGATAATGGCCGGCAAAATCACCGCCTCACTATCCGCTGCAACCTCACTGATCTTGGCTGCCAACGCCTCGAGATTCTCCTCCCGGTCAAACACCCGGGCAATATTGGCCGAACGCATCTCACTCGGATTTTTCCGAATCTGCTCCAAATCGGGGAAATTGATGCTGCCAAAGCTGCACGTTACCCCATATTTGCGGAACTCCTCTGCGATAAACTCCGGATAAAAATCCAGAAAACCCTCCACATTGACAATGCAAACCTTTTTAAAAGGCAGCTGCTCCAACGAATCGGCCGTCAAATAACCCGACATGGTCAACCAGGTCGCCTTTGCCTTGCCCAGCGGGGTGATCCGATAATGGTTCCTGCAGCAATCCCCCTCCACGGCAATACCGGCCGAACGTAACACCTCCGGCACCTGACGGGCATATTTCTCACAAAGTTCACTACCCAGCACCGAATAGGGATGCTCGGGAGCCATCTTCTCCAATTCGACAATACCGGCCATCGGATCATTCACAGCCGTACCATCCGGCAGGCGACTCAACAAATCAAACGAACCCGAAGAAAAATGCAGCGCACTCTGTCCTTGCGACACAATAGCGCAACGTTTGCCAGCTTCGGCCAACCGGATGCCACATACCATGCCGGCCAACCCTCCTCCTATGATAACTGTATCGAATCTCATTGTGCTGATGTTTTTTCCGTTTCGTCCGACAATCCACATACACTTTCATATACCCAGGTGGTGTATTCGCTCTCACGCAACGTATCACCCCAGGCAATGGGTGCCATACCCTTCCAACGTTCATTCAGGAACGAGGCCAAATCCGCCTTCGCTTTCTTGGCACAGATCGGATCCTTCTTGCCCATCAGACCGGCTGCCCGACAAGCACAAAGCTCACCCTGACAGGTTCCCATGCCGACACGGGTACGACGACGCAAATCAACCAAATTATTGACCGCAAGATTCTCAATCGCATACTCAACCTCTCCGATCGAAACCTCTTCGCATTCACACACCAAACTGTTCTTCACCGCATCCTTGTCGGCAATCCGGGCTGCCATATCACCATGACGGGAAATTGCCGAACGTCTCTGAGTAATCGGTTTGTTGCGGTTCTTGCGCTCCTGCTCCTCCTTGCTCTCCACTGAGCCAGGCAATGGCAGCTCTGCCGTACGACAAGGCTTCTGAATACCCAATTTCTTACATACCAGATCCGTTGTCCACTCAGCCATCAGTCGGTAGGTCATCAACTTACCGCCGGTAATCGTAACAAAACCCTCCATACCGTCACGCTGAGCATGATCCAACAACACAATACCCCGGCTGACTGTACGACCGGTCGGATCATTGTCCGATGCCACCAACGGACGTACCCCAGCATACGCACGAAGAATACGGGTATAAGCCAACTGAGGTGAGAGCTTTTCTCCCTCACGCAGCAACAGATCCACCTCTTCAGGGGTGATAATCATATTGTCGATCTGATCATACGGAACCTTGCTCGATGTGGTACCGATCAGCGAAATGGTATCGCCCGGAACCAAAATATCGGCATCGGCAGGCTTGCGACAACGGTTAAGCACCATCTTGTTGACCCGGTGTCCAAAGATCAGCAACGCCCCTTTGGCCGGAAGCATATTGACCGTAATACCCGCCTTGGCAGCAATGCCATGCCCCCAAATACCACCAGCATTGATCACCACCTGAGCATAAAACCGCTTTTCACTTCGGGTATGGTAATCGTAAGCCACAACCCCGACAATACGATCCTGCTCACGAATCAACTCTTTCACCTCGGTATAGGTGCGGACTTCAGCCCCATGCGCCTGCGCATCCAAAATATTGGATGAGGTCAACCGGAACGGATCCACCGCACCGTCCGGGACACGAACCGCACCGATCAACGCAGGATTGGCAGCAGGCTCCAACCGTTTCGCCTCCTCAGGATCCAAAATATCGGCCCGAATCCCCGCCTTGCGGCAGGCCTCAACGAAGGTAGCCTGATACTCCAACCCATCCTCAGGAAGGGTAATAAAGAGTCCATCCGTCTCTTCGACACAATGCGAAGCTACTTTGCGCAGAATCATATTTTCCCGAATACACTCTACGGCCGATTCATGATCCGTCACCGCATAACGTGCTCCACTATGCAGCAAACCATGATTTCGTCCGGTCGCTCCGGTCGATATGTCAGAACGCTCCAGCAGCAGAGCCTTGATCCCTCGAAGCGAGCAGTCTCTGGCCACACCCGCTCCGGTTGCTCCGCCACCGATGATGATAACATCGTAGGTATTCTCCATAATATGGCATATTAATTTGATGCAAATATAATGTTAATTTTATAAAAGCAAATAAAACGAAATAAAATTATTTCGTTTTATTTCATATTTACCCACAAAACGAAACAAACAACCGTTCTATCACGCCCAAACAAAAGAAAACATAAGAATAAAAATTATTTTCAGAAAACAATTTTCAGAACGACCAGCCCTTACTAAACAGGAAGCGACCAGCCGAAAAACAGCAAAAAATGACAAGATACAATTATAAATCAGCACTTTAACCCAAAATAAAACATCTGTACAATACTGTGCCGGCATGCAGGTTCAACACATACCTCCTCCACAAATGCCTTTCGCAACCGCTTTCGCCAGCCACCTGCCTGCACCGGCCCACCACAAAACATCAGCTCACCCACCTTTTGAACTCCACACACCGTTGCTTCTGAACCTGCACAAAAACCAAACCAACACCCCCTAACAAAGACTATCCCTTCGATTGCCATAAAAAAGGAGCTGCAAACTTGAACGTAGTTTGCAGCTCCCGACCTAATAAAAGCAATAAAATAACCCGATTTCGCTATCGCTTACGGGACCACAGTTGCGACATCTGCTCCAAAGCCTTTCCTTTCGTTTCGGGCACCATCTTCCAAACGAAAAGTGCAGACAGTAACGACATCACGGCATAAATACAATAGGTACCTCCTACGCTCCAATCGCTCAACGACGGGAAGGTGGCCGAAACCGCAAAATTGGAGATCCACTGTGCAGCCACTGCAACCGCTACCGCCTGAGAGCGAATGGTGTTGGGGAAGATCTCCGAAATCAACACCCAACAGATCGGCCCCCATGACATCATGAACGATGCCGTATAAAGAATAATGAAGACCAGAGCAGCAACACCGATCGAATCTGTAAACGACAGTGCAGCCAAAGCCGCCATGCCGATCATCATTCCCATGGAACCTATGACCAACAACGGTTTACGCCCCACCTTATCAACCGTAAAAATAGCCACAATGGTAAAGAGGATGTTGACACCGCCCATGACTACGGTCTGCAGCATCGAGGCATCCCCGGAAGCACCCATGTTGGCAAAAATGCGGGGAGCATAATAGAGCACCACGTTAATTCCTATGGCCTGTTGAAAAAACGAAAGCAAAACGCCAACTACAATCACCGTCACACCATAAGCAAACAGCCGTTCCCGCTTTTCGTGAACTGTTGCTTTGATCTCATCGAGAATCGTATGGGCATTGCGCGTACCATTGATACGCTCCAATACGGCAAACGCCTTGGAATCAAGCCCCTTCAACACCAAAAAACGTGGGGTCTCCGGAACAAACAGAATCAAAAGCAAAAAGATACCCGCCGGATAGGCCTCCGAAAGGAACATGCGACGCCATCCGATCGATACCATGGCCTGCTGAATCGCCTCAACACTATCTCCCAGGTTATTGCGGATCATGTAGTTGACAAAATAGACCACCAGCATACCGAAAATAATGGCAAACTGATTGCATGAAACCAGCATTCCCCGGATATTGGCCGGTGAGATCTCAGCGATATACATCGGACAAACAGCAGAGGCCAAACCAACACCAACCCCGCCAATGATCCGATAAATATTAAACATCACCAACAGCGAAAATGAGGCCTCACCCTCCGGCAAGATTCCACTTTCGGGATACCAGGAACCGACTGCCGAAATAAAAAAGAGTGCCGCTGCGATGATCAATGTCTTTTTACGCCCCAGACGAGAGGCCAGAACTCCGGATAGAGCCCCGCCAATCACACACCCGATCAAAGCACTGGAGGCTGTAAACCCGTGCATCCAGGCCGTATAGGTAAAATCTGAAGCCGTGCGGAAAAAGCTATCGAGTGCCTGTTCCGCCCCCGATACGACTGCCGTATCATATCCGAAAAGCAGCCCCCCGATAATCGCCACCAAAACAATGGACAGCAAATAGGGACGACTCCCGGTTGATTGAGTCGAAGTCATGTTTATAGTTTTAGGTTATTGTGTTCAGTTAGGTTATGAAGTCCGTGCTCCGCGCACGACAAGCAAACAAAAGGAACACCGTACGATAATAGATACCGTACGGCCTTCCATTCGTATGATTCGCTCCGTTAAATATACATGTTGATCAACGCCTCGTAGAGCTCCTGTTTTCCGCTGCGTTGTACCGGCTCATGCGTACGGGCATACTCTGCCACCTGCTCCAACGTCAACCGACCCTCTTCAAATGCCTTGCCCTCGCCCTGATCATACGACGCATAACGCTCGGCAACCATCTTTTCATAAGGCGAATTGTCCAAAATATCGGCAGCAATCAACAACGCACGCGCCATGACATCCATCGCTGAAATATGCGCAATGAAAATATCCTCCGGATCGGTCGAGTTACGACGGGTTTTGGCGTCGAAGTTGGTACCACCACCCTGCAATCCGCCTCCACGCAAAATCACCATCATGGCCTGCACCATCTCGTATAGATCAATCGGGAACTGATCCGTATCCCATCCATTCTGATAATCTCCACGGTTGGCATCAATCGATCCCAACATGCCCGCATCTACGGCACACTGCAGCTCGTGCTCAAAGGTATGACCCGCCAAGGTGGCATGGTTGACCTCAATATTGACTTTGAAATCCTTGTCAAGACCATGCGCCCGCAAAAAACCAATGACCGTCTCCGTATCTACATCATACTGATGTTTCATCGGCTCCATCGGTTTGGGCTCCACCAAGAAGGTGCCGGTAAAGCCTTTGGAACGGGCGTAATCACGAGCCATGCGCAACATGGTAGCCATGTGCTCCTTCTCCCGCTTCATGTCGGTATTGAGCAACGACATGTAGCCCTCACGGCCGCCCCAAAAAACATAGCACTCGCCTCCCAACTCAATCGTCGCATCAATGGCATTTTTAATCTGCAACATGGCTCGAGCCGCTGCATCGAAATCGGGATTGGTAGAGGCTCCGTTCATATATCGGGCGTGACCGAAAACATTGGCCGTACCCCACAACAACTTAATCCCGGTCTCGGCCTGTTTCTGTTTGGCATAAGCTACGATCTCTTTCAAATTACGCTCATAATCGACCGCATTGGACGCCTCATCAATCAGATCGACATCGTGAAAACAGTAATACTCAATCCCGATCTTCTGCATAAACTCAAAACCGGCATCCATTTTGGCCTTGGCACGTTCCAGCGCACTCTCCGACGCATTCCACGGAAACTGTTTCGTTCCCCCGCCAAACTGATCTGCCCCCTCGGCACACAACGTATGCCACCAAGCCATCGAGAAACGGAACCAATCTTTCATCTTCCGTCCCCGTACAACCCGTTCCGGATCGTAATAGTGAAAAGCCATCGGATTTTTCGATTCAGCACCCTCAAACGGAATCTTTCCTACTGTGGGAAAATAACTTACTGTTGCCATAATTTGCTTGTTTTTATTTATAATTCGAACTATTTCGTTTTCAATTTCGACTCCACCTCCTGCACCCAGGCCCGATATCCCGTTTCCAATACCTCACGGTCATTGTCCTCCGGCTCGATCGTCTCCAACCTGCGCAGCGAAGCAAACGCCTCCTCCCGGTTTTTGTAAAATCCGGCACCCAACGCTGCACCCCGGGCTGCACCCAAGGCCCCATCGGTATTATACAACTCAATCCTAGCCCCCGTAAGCGTAGCCAGTGTCTGACAAAACAGCGGGGAGAGAAACAGATTGGCCTTGCCGGCACGAATCACATCCGGAACCAAACCCAACGTGCGCATAATATCAATGCCGTAACGGAACGAATAGGCAATTCCCTCCTGAGCTGCCCGCAAGATGTGTGCAGTGGTGTGGCGATTCAGATCAATATTGCACAGCCCGGCACCCGTACAACGGTTCTCCAAAACTCGCTCCGCTCCATTGCCGAAAGGCACCACCAACAGCCCCTCCGACCCGACCGGTACACTGGCCGCCAAACGGTTCATCTCACCGTAATCCAGCCCCTGCTGAACCACGTTGCGTCGGATCCAGGAGTTCATAATCCCGGTCCCGTTGATGCACAAAAGAATTCCGTAACGAGGCTGCTGTGCCGAATGGTTGACATGTACGAATGTATTGACCCGGGACAACGGATCAGCTTTGGGAGTATCGGTAACACCGTAAACCACACCGCTCGTTCCTCCCGTCGCTGCAATCTCCCCCGCCTCCATGACATTCAACGAGAAGGCATTGTTCGGCTGATCTCCGGCCCGGTAAGAGATTGGAGTCCCCGCCGGGATTCCCAACTCCCGCTCCGTCTCAGCATGGGTATAGGCCTGAACCCCAATAGAAGGATCGGCTTCCGGCAGCATCGCATGCGGAATACCATACCAATCCGCCACAAAATCGGCCCTACGCTCCTCAAGAAAATCCCACAAAATCTGTTCGGACAACCCACTGATGCTGGTCGAAATCCGTCCAGAGAGACGATAAGCAATATAATCACCCGGAAGCATCACCTTATCAATCCGCGCAAAGCAATCGGGTTCAAAACGTTTGACCCAGGCCAGTTTGGAGGCCGTGAAATTGCCGGGCGAATTCAAGGCATGGGAGAGACAAAACTCACGCCCGATCCCTTCACAAGCCTCGGCCCCAATCTCGACAGCACGGGAATCGCACCAAATAATCGACTTCCGCAACGGAGTCCCCTCCTTGTCTAAACAGACCAGACCATGCATCTGATAGGTTATACCGATCGCTGCAACCTCCCGCATGGAGTGTTTGGCCGCAATCTGGCGAATCCCCTCCTTGACATAATGCCACCACATCTCCGAATCCTGCTCGGCCCATCCAGTACGCAAAGCCTCAATCGGCATCTCAACAACCGGATTGGTCGCCATCGCTACACACGACCCACTCGGAATGTCCATCAACGATACCTTGACCGATGAGGACCCTATATCGATTCCCAAACTCTTCATCGCTCCCTTGATCTATATCTATGCGCTCAACAAGACCGCTCAATAACGCCAATTATTGATAAAACCCAATTTCAGTTTCTCTTTGACCGCTTTCTTATAAGCATTCCGATTAAAGGTGTAATATTGCGCAGGTTTATGCGCTACACCCTGCTCCTTTTCTGCCGTTGGCGTCAAAAAACCCGATGCCAAAATCTTCTTACGAAAATTGCGGTTATCAATCTCAATCCCCAACACCGCACTGTACAAATTTTGCAATGCCCGTATCGTAAACTTCTTGGGCAACAGCTCAAAAGCCACCGGTGACTGCAGCATATCCCGACACAAATACGACAAAGCTGAGGTCAGAATTTGCTTGTGGTCCATGGCCAAACGCTGAATCGAATCAACCTCCACCCACTGTGCCCCTTTGGCTGTCGTGTAGGCAATCGTCCGGTGATCCAACTTCACCAAAGCATAATAGCCAACCGTCACCACCCTTTCACTATGAATCCCGTGATATTGGTTGATCCATTTCAACTCCTCACCGCTCACCCGATTCGGATCGGAAAAGATCTCCATCTGCTTCAGATAGACATTGCGAAGCCCCGTCGCCTCCTCCAAAACTCGATAAGCAGCCTCAGGCAATGTTTCATTCTCCAGAATCATGGCTCCGGGCAGTTTCAACCGATCGAGAGTCGGATCCTCCCGATAATAACGACGCTCTATCAGCAAGACTTTCAAAGCCTTACCATCGAAACCAAATACCACACAATCTACCGATAACGACTGATTCAACTGTACAGACATGACTGATAACCGGGCTAATTTTCGTTTTTGTAAAGTTATCCTTTCATCCAGGATTCTACAAACATATCGTATTTTTTACGCTAACTATTCCTTTGATTCTCTATCTATAACGGCATAATACCTATATAATCGCCCATCCGAGTATAACCCGAAAATACGCTAACTCTCACCCTTCGCCCCATAACAGGACCGTCAAAAATATAGAGGTACACCTCAACACTCCAGAGAGAATAGACAATAAAGTGAAAGAGGTGAAAAGTCGATGGTGAGATGGAGGGGATAGTAAAATGGTGGGAAGTAAAAGATGAAGGGTGAAAGATGTCTGGTGGGCAATATGGGTGGGAAAAGGGAAATGGTGGCTGGAGGCTGGTAGTTGGAGGAAGGTGGCTGGTGAATGGTAAAAGCAGAAGATGGGGAGTAAAAGGGAAAAGGAAGAGAAAACAGAAAAGAACAAGGCAGCAAAGAAAAGAAAGAAAAAAGATAATAATAACAATAAAGGAACAACAAAAGGGAGAATAACAATCAAGCTGCAAAAATGTATTCCCTACTCTAAATTATAATTGTATCCTAATATTAACTCGGTTTCGATCGACAGCAAGCAGCAGAGAGTTTCTGCACCACGTAGCGAATAAGCAATCCATACAGAATTCTGAAATTGAAATCTATGCACGGAATTCGTTGCAACCCTCCGCAAACAATACCCGATAGAGAGCGGATCATCAAAATAACCTTAAATCGGAAATAGCCTCCAGACTCGGACTCTATCAGCTATAAGGTAAATCGTTTCGCTCCACCCAAGCGCCTAACATACCATACCTTGCAGCAATGAACACTCACCCGGTTTCATGCATTTGAAAGTCCGCCACAAAACTGAACAATTGACAAAACAGATATCCAGACAACCTACACCGTATTGTCCGAACCCCTGTTCCAAAGGTGCTGATAGAAATACAAAACGTATGGACGCCAGATCAAAATAAACTTCTCCCTCCGACCAGAAATAGCCCTAAACCCTCTCAAAATCTGAAAAGGCTATCTTCTAAATAGACCATTAACGTTGTTTCTTGTAGGTTGCAGCTGCCAACAGATTGAAAACAAACGCAAACAGAACCAACAGAACATAGTTCGGCCAAAGCTCCACGACCGTAGCTCCTTTGAGATAAACAGCCTGCATAATGGTAATAAAATAACGGGGCGGTAAAAAGCGCGTAATAACCTGCGCCCATTCAGGCATCGAAGCAATGGGGGTAATCAGACCACTCATCAAAACAAAGATCATCACGAAAAAGAACATGACAAACATCGCCTGCTGCATCGTTGAAGAGCCATTCGCAATGGTGATGCCGAAACCGGAGATGGTCAGAATAAACAGAGCCGCTGCCAAATAGATTGCTCCCAACGAGCCAACCGGAGAGAGTCCATACACCAACCAGGCCAATAACATGGCAATAGACAACACCACAAATCCAATCAACCAATAGGGAATCAATTTCGCCAACGTAAAGGTAAATCGACTGACAGGGGTCACATTGATCTGTTCGATAGTTCCGGTCTCCTTCTCTCCGACCAGATTCAAAGCAGGCAAAAAACCACTTAACATGATCAGCAACATGATCATCAACGCCGGAATCATATAATGACGATATTCCAACGTCGGATTGTAACGGTACTCAACCACAAAAGCGTCCGCCGGTGCAGATTTCCCATCCTCAACAATTAATTCGGAAAGCGTCTGTAAAACAGTCTGTACGGTATATTGAGCTCCCAGCCCGCCTTTCATGGCATTCACTCCATTCGTCGTAACACGCAGCTTGTCGGGAGTTCCATCGACCAGAGAAGCCTCAAATTGATCGGGAACTTCGACAATCACATCGACCTTCCCCGCTTCGAGTTGCGCCAAACTCTCATGGTAACGATCCGACACCTGGACCAGCGTAAAATAATCGGACGCCCCAATCTTCTGCACCAAACGCCGGGAAGCCGATGAACGATCCTGGTCAACCACCGCCACATTGATATGACGGACATCCATCGTAGTCACCCACGGCAACACCAACATACTGACCAGGGGAAACACCAACACCAATTTCGGCAGAAACGAGTTCCGGAAAAGCTGCCGAAACTCTTTATCGAGCAAAATCAACAGAGTTTTCATTTCTATTCAAGTTTGTCGTTGAATTTTTTGAGCGCCACCACAACCAACACGAATGTCATGGCAGCCAAAATGGCAAACTGCTGCAATACAGCCCCGAAAGCAGCCCCTTCAATCATCAGTTTACGCATCGCCTCGATATACCAGCGGGCCGGAATCACACAAGAAACCACCTGCAAAATTCCGGGCATATTCTCCACCGGGAAGACCATCCCCGAAAGCATAATCACCGGCAAAATCAACACCATTCCGGAAATCAACATGGCCACCACCTGGGTCCTGGCAATGGTCGAAATAAACAACCCCAATGCCAAGGCCAACAAAATATAGAGCAGGGATGTACCGATCAGTCCGATCATGGAACCGGTCATCGGAACCTCCAACGCAAAGCGGGCCAACAACAAAATCGTCAACAGATTGATACACGACAGTAAAAAATAGGGGATCATTTTGGCCAATATGATCCACAACGGACGCACTGGCGAAACAAGCAGCACCTCCATAGTACCTGACTCCTTCTCCCTGACAATGGAGATCGAGGTCATCATCGCACAGATCAACAGAAAAATCAACCCCATAATCCCCGGGACGAAATTGTACGCACTCTTCATCTGTGGATTGTACATCGTATGCGTTTCCGGCATCATCGAAACCGAGATACCGTCCGACTGCAACACATTGCGCATATACCCCGATCCGGAGGCCGCCACATTGGGATTGGAGGCATCAAAAATCAACTGAACGGCTGCCTGATCCGATTCACCATGGGCCAATGCATTCATGCGTCGATCGTAATCATCCGCAAACACCACCACCGCATCGACCTCACCGCAACGCAACACCTCATCGATCGACTGCGGAACAATATACCCCTTGAACGTAAAATAATCATTGGCCGAAAGCCGCTCGACCTGCTGCCGAATACTCTCCAAGCGTTTCGGAGCAACGACCGCAAAGTCAACATTATTGACCTCCGTCGAAATCGCAAAACCGAAAAGCAGCATCTGCACAACAGGCATCAACAAAACAATGAGCATCGTACGACGATCCCGCAAAATATGCAACATCTCCTTGCGGACAAATGAACCAAAACCTCTCATCTCTCTTCTCCAATTGTTTACTCTGTACGTTTTGCACCACGGGCCAACGTCCGGAATACCTCATCCATCGTCGCCACCGAAAAACGTGATTTCAACTCCGCCGGACTCCCCAAAGCCCGAATCTGGCCATCGACCATGATCGACACCCGGGAGCAATACTCCGCCTCATCCATATAATGGGTAGTCACAAATACCGTCATTCCTTCGGCTGCAGCCTCGTAAATCAACTCCCAAAACTGACGGCGTGTCACCGGATCAACCCCACCGGTCGGCTCATCCAAAAACACCACCTCGGGACGATGAACCGTCGCCACGGAAAAAGCCAGCTTCTGTTTCCAGCCCAACGGCAATTCGCCTACAAGCGTGTCGATTTCGGAACGGAACTGCAACCGGTCAAGCAGCTCGACTGTCCGACGCAACGTCCCGTAACGGGTCAAACCGTAAATACCGGCATACAGGCGGATATTCTCCCGAACCGTCAAATCCTCATACAACGAAAAGCGTTGACTCATATATCCAATACGACGTTTGATCAATTCTCCCTGCGTCATCACGTCATAGCCGGCCACAGTACCACTTCCCGATGTGGGGTAACTCAACCCGCAAAGCATACGCATAGCGGTGGTTTTACCAGCCCCATTGGCCCCCAAAAAGCCAAAGATCTCTCCCCGTGACACCTCAAACGTAATCCGATCAACAGCTCGAAACGCCCCAAAATCCTTACACAGCTCCCTGACCGATATGACTGTATCACTCATTTTCCATCCGTTTTATGAAGACATCCTCAATACCTGCCGAAACAGGCGTTACCTTTACATCCCGAAAACCTTCCGCTGACAACTGCGCCACGAAAGCGGCCCTATCGAAATCCTGCGTTGTCACCAAATGGTGAACCTCCCCAAAAGGATAACAAGTTCTCACCCCATGGCAATGCCGTGCAGCACCCAACACTCCAAACATATCCGCTCCCGACAAGGCATACAGGGGCTCCCCGAACCCCTCGACAATGCGTTGCGGAGTATCGATCTCCAAAATCTTCCCACCATTAATCAACGCAACACGATCACAACGACCCGCCTCATCCATGTATGGAGTCGATACCAGCATGGAGATTCCCTGTACGCGCAATCCTGCCAACATATCCCAAAATTCACTTCGGGAGACCGCATCAACCCCTGTGGTCGGCTCGTCGAGAAACAGCACCGAGGGTCGATGTATCAAAGCACAACACAACGCCAATTTCTGTTTCATACCACCGGACAATTTGCCGGCCCGCCGTTTACGAAATGGCTCGATCTGCCGGTAAATCGGCGCTATGAGATCGTAATTATCCTCGATCGCAACTCCAAACAGAGCTGCAAAAAATGCCAGATTCTCTTCAATCGTCAAATCGGGATACAACGAAAAACGTCCGGGCATATAGCCGACTCGCCGACGAATCTCCTTGTAATCGGCCACAATATCCAACCCATCAACCGTAGCCTCTCCACCATCGGAAACCAAAAGCGTCGTCAACAAGCGAAACAGCGTCGTTTTACCCGCACCATCCGGACCAATCATCCCGAAAAGCTCACCCCGACCAACCTCAAAAGAGACCCGATCCAGGGCCGTCAACTTCCCGTAACGTTTGACCAACTCTTTGGCTGCAATAGCCGGTTGCATCCGTGTATCCATCTCTCTCAAAGTTTCACCTCCCCATAGAGGCCCAGTTTCAAACGCCCATCATTTTTCACCGCAATCTTGACGGCATAGACCAAATTGGCCCTCGAATTTCGGGTCTGGATACTCTTCGGCGTAAATTCACTCTCCGAGGCAATCCAGGTAATCCGACCCGGATAATCAATCCGCTCATCCCCTCCAAACTCTGCCGTTACCGTCACCTGCTGCCCCAGCCGCAAAGAGGACAACTGCTCCGATGTGAAATAGGCCCGTAAATAGACCTGACCCAAATCGGCCACCTTCATCAAAGGACGCCCTACTGCCGCCAACTCACCCGCCTCAGCATATTTCGCCAAAACAGTTCCGCCTACAGGCGACACAATGCGGCATTTCGACAACCTATCCTCAATCTGGGCAATCTGCAACTCAATGGCCGAAGAGTTCTCATCAATGGAGGCCAGATTGTTGTGCAGCGTAGAAAGCAAAGCATCCAACTGGCCCTGCAAAATCTTCAACTGTGCGTCAATATCATCCAACTGCTTGGTGGTTGCCGCTCCATCCTTGAGCAAATTTTCCACTCGGCGACGCTCTGTCTGCTGCTGTGCAATCTGCTCACGCAAGGCAGTAGCCTGTTTGCGAACATCCGGACGACTGCTGCGGGCCGACGCCACCTGCCGCTCCAACTGCAACTTCTGCAAATAGAGCTGCACCGTATCAATCGCTCCTACCGGAACCGCTGCCTCAACCGAATCCCCCTCCTCAACATCAAAACAGAGAATACGTCCATTGGCCTCAGCCGAAACGGTCACTTCAGTCGCCTCAAATGTTCCCGTCGCATCGAAATCATCTCTGTTGCCACATCCTACGGCCAGCAAAGAGAGCAACCCATAACACCATATCCTTTTCATCTCTTGAATCAATTTTATCTGTTAATCGTATATTTCAATTCATAAATTGCCTTCAATAACTCCACTTCACGAAGCGAACGGGCGGAACGGGCCGAAGCCTCATCGGTAATCTTACGCAACAGATCATTCGTATCGATCACTCCGTTGCGTAACTTGGATTCGGCCGCCTCACGCACCGAACGACGCAAAGCCACTATCCGATCATCATCCGCCAATGCCCGACGCAACCGGGAGATGTTCCCCTGCTCCTCCGCTACCTGCAAATCGGTATTAAAAAGGAACACATCCCGCTGAATATCGAGCTGCTGCTGGGCAACACGCAGGTTAGAAAGCCTGTTTTTCTTCGTATAATAGGCTCCGAAGTTCCAGGACATCTTCACCCCGATCAAGGCATTCCAAGTCCAATCGGTCGATACCATACCGGCAAAATAATCCAGCCCTGGATAGCCATAATATCCCTGTGCAAAGACACCAAAACGGGGACGTGTGGCCGATTTTACCGACAACTCCTGCGCCGCCAACCGCTCCTGCTGCGCATCGATCCAAGCCAACTCCGGACGAGCAGACTCTCCCGAAATCTCCTCCACCAGCTCCGGACGCTCCAATCGCTCCGCCAACCGTTGTCCTATAAACAACTCCAGCATCCGACGATAGCTCGCTCGAGACGCCTCAATCTGAACTCGCTGCTGTTGTACAGACAACAACTCCGCCTCAACGGCATCCGCATCCGTTTGCATGGCAACTCCATTTGTGACCAGAGAGCGAACCTTATCCAAATTACTCTGCAACAAAGCAATCGTCAGATCGGTCTGACCCAACCGCTCCTCCAAAAGCAGAATGCCAAAATAGAGATCATTGACCCGACCCTTTACAGCATACAAATCCACCTCCGTAGCCTGACGGTGCTCGTCTGCCGTAGCCTCAATCACACGGCGGTCGGCCTGTGACTGACCTCCATCCCAGATCGTTTGATTTACCTCCAAAGCAACCTTGTACTGATTCTTGTCAAGACCACGCAACGACACACCTGCCTGGTCAAGCATACCAGAAAATGCCGAAGGAAACTCTGGGACCCTGTTTTGCCAGGTCGCCTGAGCCGAAAACGAAACCTGTGGCAACCAACTGCGTGCTGCATTCGACAAATCGTACTGTTCGGACTGTCGAATCAAATCATACTGCCGAATCTCTGGATAGTGGTCGCACGCCAACTGCTGACACGCGTCCAAGGTCTGAGCCCACGACGGAACCCCAATCAACACACCCAATAACCCAATAACAACCCAACGTTTCATCATTATGCCTTTTTTATTCTTCGTAAGATCACCTCTACATGCTCTTTGCGTCGTTGCGCAAAAAACTGCTCTCGACCCTCTGCAGCATATCCCAATACCGGTTCAATAATCGGATAAGCTATGAATGGAAAAATATTGAGCGATATAATATCAAGTATCAACATGCGTACATCTAATGTCTCCAACTCTCCTCGCGCAGCTGCCGCATCCAACTCACGTTGTAAATCCAAAACCAGTCGATTGGCCATAAACGATAATCTCGTTTGCATCGCTGCGTAACGCTCCGGATGAGAAAACACCTCATTGACAATAAAGCGAGGCAGATCAGGATTATCCGCTATAAAATCAAAATGCTGCTCAACTCCTCCACGAATACGCTCCTCAAGAAGCAAACCTGGCCGACCAAAAGCCGACAATACCGACTCTCCCATTATACGCATCTTATCATCCAAAATACGTTCAAACAGATGCTCCTTCGTCCTAAAATAGTAGTGCAACATGGCATGGGTCACACCAGCTGCTTCCGCTATCGAAACCGTTCGCGCGCCGGCAAAGCCCTTGGTCAAAAATTCCCGTTCTGCAGCCTCGAGAATCGCTTTTTCCTTACTAACCTTCGTATTATCAGATGATTCAACCATAATTAACAATTTTATTTAACAATTTTGTTAATGCAAATATAAAGACATTATGTTTTTTTACAAAAAATCTGTCATCATTCAGACTTTTTCCGAAATGGCATAGGGACAGAGGAAATCAACTACTGGTTTGTTAACACCATAAAACACATGCATTATAAATGCAATTCATGTAATGCCATAAGCTTTAAGCTAATTAGAACAAAAAAAATGGTATAACCATACAACTTAATGACTAACTTTGAAAAGACTCAACTTACATAATAATTAAATCTCTAACCAAACAACCTAAATGATTATGAAAAAAGAACTGTTAATCTGCGCTACGTTGTTAGCAACACTTACAAATTGCTCTTCATCCGACAACCCTACTCCACCGCCCGATGAGGGAACGAATATCAGTATTTTGGCACAGCTGCCGGATATCACAACCAAAATAAGTTTCACCCCAAACGATCAATCCGATAAAGGGTTAATAGCGGGATGGCAAGCATCTGATGTAATTAATGTTTATGCAATCAATGGCGGATCCTCAGCCAAAGGGTCGCTGAACTTTGAAAAATATCCTAACGAATCAGACAAACACCAAGCAACCTTTTCAGGACAACTCTCAGCATCCGTATCCGCAGGAGCCAAGCTATATTCGTTTGTCAAAAACACTGCTCTAAGCGAATCAGGCACATCAATAACCTTCAACCTGAGTAGCCAGGACGGTAGCGCAAACGGTCTATACAAATGCGCCATTCTCTATGGACAAGGCACCTATACCGAAGGCGCTGCAACCAACATCTCATACAATTACAAATCGGCGACTACCAAACTTACTTTTGCTTTTCCTGCCTCTTTAACCGGTAGCATCAAAAAAATCTCGCTTACCGGCGAAGGACTATACAGTAACGTCACATTGAACGCTACGACCGGCGAACTGGAAGGTAGCACTGACGGGGGAATTGAGATTACTCCTACCTCACCCATGCAAATCACAAATGGGATTGCTACTATCTACACGACCCTATATCCCAATACGGTAACCGGAGTAAAAGCCATGATCACCATGAGCGATGATGAGTTGTATGAAGCTGAGATTGGCGACCTCACCGTACAAACCGGTCTGAACGTCACGGAAATTGCAGCAACCAACATCACCCATATCGGCAAAAATGTCGATCTGTACGGTTTCATCAGGGACGAAAACGGTAACCCCATCGCTGATGTTGTGGTCAGTGACGGCTACACCTGTACAACTACCGGAACCAACGGCCTGTATGCCATGAAGCGTAACTCCAATGCCAAATTTGTCTACTTCTCCGCACCAGCTGACTGTGAAATTCCAACCAACTCTGCAACGGACAATTCGGCCCGGATCTACACTCAACTGACTAAAAACTACAGATATGACTTTTCATTGACAAAACTACCCGGTGGTCCTGAAATCAACCACACAATGATCGTGTTGGGCGATCCGCAAATTTTGGCAGGAAGAGGTGTGCCGGGTGTGTCGGGAAGTACGCTCACCTACTCGTTCAACCGATTCAAAAACGAAACATTGGCTGATCTAAACAAAACCGTAGGATCAATCAGCGGACCGGTCTATGGAATGTGCATGGGCGATGAAATCGACGCTCCATCAAACGGGTTACATCTACAAGTTCGTGAAGCAATCGGAGCAATCCCCATGAAAGTATTTTCAGTCATCGGAAATCATGACAAAACAGGAACAAGTTGGGGCTTTAGCGCTACCGATATGGCTGAATGGGAAAATGTGTGGGGACCTCGATACTACTCATTCAACAGAGGCAACGTCCACTACATCGCTTTGGACAATGTCGCAAACGACCTCAGTTCTGTATCATTCTCTGATGAGCAGGTCAAATGGTTGCAACAAGATTTGAGCTACGTTCCTAAAGACAAAATGATTGTTATCAGCTATCATATTCCTTTAGCTTACTCCGATGCTGCAAACTATCAAGCAATTTTATCTCTGCTGACCGGTTATCAAAACGTTGTGTTGTTTAGCGGACATTCTCACTTCGCCGATTATGCGGATTTCACCACCCCAATCAATGCTCATGAGTACATCCACGCTGCTTCATGCGGCTCTTTATGGTCTTCGTATATCAATCTGGACACTACCCCTAACGGATACTACGTCTATGCCGTTGAAGGAACTGGATTCGGGAAAGAGTCTTACTTCAAAGCAACTGAATATAACAGATCCAAACAGATGAGCCTGTTCAAAGCTGACGATGATTTCAAAGGATACTCATTTGCCCAAGACCTCGGTTTGCCTACTGGCAAAAATATTATTATCGCCAATGTATATAATGCCAACGATGCCTGGCGAATCTATGCTTACGAAGGAGAATCGACTCAAGGCGTGGAACTGACAAAAGGTAAACCGATCATTCGTGATGCCTATGCAACAGGATACCATTGCGGAGTACAAGGACAAAGCGGATTCTGGGGACCTAACAATTCATACATCAGAATCAACCACCTCTACTACTATCAACCGACTGATCCTAAAGCTGAAATTACAATTAAAGCAGTGGACCCATATGGCAACGAATACGTAGCCAGTTCATCCGAAATCATTCCCAGCAACGACTGGAATTTTGCTCAGCAGTAATGCATGACAACGAAACATAAAAAGAGGAGAGCTGTATGAGCTCTCCTTTTTTTTATATTGACAAGCGTGCATTTTCACTAAAACAGGCCCAAAATCAAGCCAAAACTGCATTATAGGAACTTATTTATGTTATCGACAATCAAACTGTTCCACCATTTTTTTGAACTAAGTTAAGGCTACGCTCGACAATCTGCCCCATACATATTGTTTGCGTCACCAAATAGGAAACGACACCCCAATAGATTGTTTAAACGTAAGACACCAATATCAATAAACCATTGCCGCAAAGAACTGAACATAGCACTTCTATCCCATATTCTCACAACACAAGTCCATGCTCATCACTTATCTGAATCGGGCGCAACATATTGCTTGATTCCCGACACAAAAAACTAGCAATACAGATTACAGACAATGTATCTATGCTAAAAACAGAATAAAGAGTTGGGCCGTCAACACTCGCAAAAACATCGTGAGCGGATAAACCGTAGCGTATCCAACCGAAGGAATATCGCTGTCCGACAAATCATTCGAATAGGCCAATGCGGGAGGATCGGTTGTCGCACCTGCCATCACACCAATCAAGGTCAAATAGTCCACCTTAAACCAGATGCGGCCAATAATTCCTACAATCAACAGAGGCAATACCGTTACAATCGCTCCGTACCCGATCCAGGTATAACCTCCGCCGTAAATGATGGTATCGACAAACTCTGCTCCCGCTCCCAAACCCACACAGGCCAGGAAAAGAGCAATACCGACCTCACGCAACATCAGGTTGGCACTCATCGTCGTATAGGTCACCAACTTGAATTTCGGTCCGAAACGGCTAATCAGAATCGAAACAATCAGAGGGCCTCCAGCCAAACCCAATTTGACAGGCTGTGGAATACCCGGGAAGGTAAACGGCAGACTTCCCAATATCACACCCAACACAATACCAATAAAGATCGGGATCAAATTGGGGGCATTCAAACGTTTCATCGAGTTGCCCAACACCTTTTCGACATTGGCGATCGAAACCTCGGTACCTACCACCGTTACCCGGTCACCCATCTGCAACCGCAATGAGGGATGAGCTATCAGATCCACGCCCGCACGATTCACCCGCGTAATGCTGACACCAAAACCACCATGAAGTTTAAGCTGAGCCAAATACTTGCCGTTCAACTCCGGCTTGGTAATCAAAATACGGCGGGAAATGAGACGTTTGTCCAGTTGTTCCCACTCAACCTCAACCTCCTTACCGATGAAAGCAATGACCGCTGCAATATCACGAGGAGTCGAAACCACCAGAATCTGATCCCCGACATGAAGGATCGAATTGTCGTCCGCAATCTCAATCTTGCCGTCCACCCGACGTACCCGAGAGATCACAAAATCACGATTCACCAAACTCTGCACCTCGCTGATACTCTTTCCCTCAACCGCCGGATTTCCTACACTCAATGAGTGGGGCTGTGCAACCGAATCATGCTGAACATCCATGGTGTCGAGAGCCTTCTGCTCCTCCTTGGCCAGGTTGATCCGGAAGATCTTGCGTAAAACGATCATCGTCACAATGATTCCAATCACACCCAGCGGATAGGCCACCGCATATCCCAAAGCAATATCCGGAGAATCAATCCCCGTCATGTCGCTGTATGCCTGCTGGGCCGCTCCCAATCCCGGCGTATTGGTCACCGCTCCGGAGAGAATACCCACCATGGTCGTAACAGGCAGACCTGTGCACAAATAGATGACAAATGTTGTCAAAACACCTGCCGCTACAATCATAATGGCCAACAGATTAAGCCGGATCCCACCCTTTTTGAACGACGAGAAAAAACCGGGGCCAACCTGCAAACCGATCGAATAGACAAACAGGATCAGACCAAACTCTTTCATGAAATGGAGCAGGTGTTCATTGAGGCGCATGCCAAAATGGCTGAAAATGATGCCCACAAACAGAATCCAGGTAACTCCCAGAGAGATACCTGCCACCTTGATCTTACCCAACATGATGCCCAAGGCAATCACCAGAGCTAAAATCAACACCGAATGGGCTACTCCTCCGCCCCAAAAGGCGTCATTGCCAAAAAAAAGACTATTTATCCACTCCATATCTATTGTACTAAAATGACCGTAATATCAATCTTTACGATCGCATCCAATTTGAGGCGGCAAAGTTACAGGGATTAGTTGAAATTTACAACCTTTCACCCCCTCTCTCCAAAACATTCAGCCAAAGGGTAAAAACCGTCTGCGCTACATACCCGCACAAACCCTCCGAACCGACTCTATCGTTCCAACCAACAACCCACAACAACCAACAACCTTACACACCCTTCCCACACTCCTCTTATCACAACAAACTCCATCATACACAAAAGATATTCCAACCTGGAAACCAAACCAATACATTTAACAACCCAACAACTACTCTCGTAAAAAAAGAGTCTCTTTTTCCACCACGCCAAACAATGGGAGATATTCAAACGGTTTGTTCGCATATTTCGATCCGTTTCGTTATCTTTGCTAACCGAAAGAACAGAAAGAGATATATCACATCGACCCTCTCAACAACAGGTGCCGATGCTGTGTCTCCAACCTACTTTTCATTGTCCATTCAACGAAATAACAAAACTCAAAAATCAATATGAATCGCGTAGAGTATGCATTGGCACACGCCACTGAAACCAAAGCCCTGCGTATTGGTGCAGGAATTCTGCCTCAAACCGGAGAACTCTTCAAAGAACTCTTCCCTGGCTGTCGTGCCATCATTGTAGCCGACCCAACCACCTTCCGTGTCGCCGGAGAAGATGTCCAAAAAAGCCTTACCGAGGCCGGCGTCGCCCAAGACACACCTCATATCTTCACCGCTCCCGACCTGCATGCGGAATGGACCTATGTCGAAGAGCTCGACGCTGTCCTGAAAAACACAAACGCTATCCCCGTGGCTGTCGGATCGGGAACCATCAATGACCTGACCAAACTCTGCTCTCATCGCAACGGTCGCCGCTATATGGTTGTAGGAACTGCTGCCTCCATGGACGGATATACCTCTTTCGGTGCCTCAATCACCTTCGAAGGTGCCAAACAGACCTTCTCCTGCCCGGCTCCACTCGGCGTGCTGGCCGACACCGCAATCATCGCCGCTGCTCCCAAAGAGATGACCGCAAGCGGTTACGCCGACCTCTTCGCCAAAATCCCGGCCGGCGCTGACTGGATCATCTCGGACGCCCTGGGGGTAGAACCTCTCGATGAACGGGCATTCTCTATCGTACAAGATGGATTGCAGGACGCCCTCGGAGACCCTGAAGGGGTACGCCGTGGAACCATCGAAACCATCGAACCCCTGATCGAAGGACTGATGTTGGGCGGATTCGCCATGCAGGCTCACCAATCCAGCCGCCCGGCCAGTGGCGCTGACCACCAGTTCAGCCACCTCTGGAATATGGAACACCACACTATGGCCGATGGCCATACCCCGTCACACGGATTCCAGGTCAGCATCGGACTGTTGGCCTCAACCGCCTACTACGAACAGTTCCTCAAAAGCGACATCGCCAATCTGGATATCGAAGCCGCTGTGGCTGCATGGCCAGACCAGGCCGAAGCCGAACGCTACGCCCTGGAGCTGTACGCCGGTACCGACTTCCCGGAAATCGGACTCAAAGAGACTCGTGCCAAATATATCGACAAAGATCAGCTGAGAGTGCAACTCACCACGTTGAAAAACAACTGGCCAGAAATTAAAGCCCGACTCGAAAAACAGATTGTGCCTTTCGACGAGGCAACCCGCCGATTGCGCATCGTGGGCGCTCCCACGCTGCCCGAAGAGATCGGCATCTCACGTGAACGCATGAAAGCCAGCGTAATCCGGGCACAGCATATCCGCCGCCGATTCACCATTCTCGATGTCGCCGTCCGCACAAACCTGATCGACCAGTGGACAAATGCCATTTTTGGCCCGGGTGGCGTCTGGGAAATCAAATAAACAACTTAACAACCCCGAACTAAACAGTTGTCATTCTGCCCGAGCACTGTCCCGAGCCCAGCTGAATCAACCTAATCCATCTTCAACCCGTACCGATGAACAACAACCAGACAACTTCGACCAAAACAGCAGATCCACAACAAGAAAATAACCTGAGCCCGGAGATAACCAAACTTTTCAAATATTGGCAAACCCGTACCATTATTGCTACCATGATCGGGTATGCCCTCTTCTATTTCGTCCGGAAAAACTTCTCGTTTGCAATGACCGGACTGGAAACTGATCTGGGCATCTCCAAAACAAGTTTGGGTATCTTCCTGACCCTGCATGGATTGATCTACGGCGTTTCCCGATTCTTTAACGGCATGCTGGCCGACCGGGTCAATGCCCGATTCTTTATGGCAATCGGCCTGGCTCTCTGTGCTCTGGCAAACTTCGCTTTCGGTTTCGGACAGGATATTGCCGGTTGGATTACCGGGGTGCAAGATGGCTCACAATTCACCAATACCCTGATTCTCTTTATGGGTATTCTCTGGGTCGCAAACGGCTGGCTGCAAGGTATGGGCTTCCCCCCATGTGCCCGACTGTTGACCCACTGGATCCCCCCAAAACAACTGGCTACGAAAATGTCGGTGTGGAATACCTCCCACTCTATCGGCGCCGGTTTGGTCGTCATCCTCTGCGGATACATCATGGGTACAATGGGCGTAGGTGAAAACCATGTAGGCGCCTGGAAATGGTGCTTCTGGATCCCATCGGCTATCGCTATGGCCGGATCTATCGGACTCTTTATCACCCTCCGGGATACCCCACGATCCGTAGGTCTTCCCGAACTCCCAGGTACCGAAAAACAAAACGATACCAACAACGAATCAAAAAAAAGAGACAAACACATGCTCAAACGAATGGTGTTTGCAAACCCGTTGATCTGGATCCTCTCTCTTGCCAATTTTTTCGTCTATATCGTCCGATTCTCCGTACTGGACTGGGGTCCCTCCCTGCTCAAACAATCGAAAGGAATCTCGCTGGAAATGGCCGGATGGCTGGTGGCTCTCTTCGAAATCGCCGGTATCATCGGCATGCTCGTTGCCGGTTGGGCCACTGACCGATACCTGAAAGGCCGGGCACACCGAACCTGTGTCATCTGTATGGGAGGTGCAGCCCTGTTCATCTTCCTCTTCTGGGAATTGCCGCTGGGATCTCCCATTTGGTTGAACTTCCTGCTGCTGTGCTGCGCCGGGTTCTGTATCTACGGCCCCCAGGCTCTGATCGGTATCGCCGCCGCAAACCAAGCTACAAAAAACTTCGCTGCTACCGCTTCCGGATTCACCGGACTGTTCGGTTACGCAAGTACAGTGGTCTCTGGTGCAGGTCTGGGATATGTCGCCGAACACTACGGATGGGATTGGGCATACATCACCATGATCACAATGGCCTTAATCGGTATGTTTATCTTCTCGCTGATGTGGCGTGCTAAAATGGATGGATACGACCGCCTCAATGCACAATAACCTCGTGGCCTGAAAGCGATCTGATAAACGTTAAGTAGAGCCCAAACACAAATAAAAAGAGAGCGCTCCAAACCATAAACAGAAGCGTTCTTTCACATTCCATGCAAATACCAATGCAATAGTATAGAGGTGTAAAACCGATACAAAATCCGCGCAGACCCGATGCACAACCAAACATTGCCCCTGCACCATCTCAGAAGGGTATTGTTCCACTCGGGACATTGACGGTGATCGTACACACCTCCTATTACAAACAATACCCAAACTACCAACCTGCTGTCGAATCCGAACTAATCTGGTAAAACTTACTCGGCATGTGCCATGCGGCTAACAAGGCTGCAAACCATACAACAACGGCGCACACCCCGACTCTTCAAACAATTAAAAACATGAACAACGACACCTTAAAAGAGTTTTACACCCCGTTCAACCAGGAGGAGCTGATCCATAAACTCTCCGCAATCCGCCATGTAGCTCTGGATATGGATGGCACAATCTATATGGGTTCAACTCTCTTCCCGTGGACAAAAGCATTCCTGGCTCAACTCGATGCTTTGGGTATCGGATATTCGTTCCTGACCAACAACCCGTCCAAAAATATCGACGACTACCTGCACAAACTGGACAAGATGGATATTCAAGTCCCGCGTGAAAAGATGTACACCTCTGCCCTGGCGACAATCGACTATATCAAAACCAAACACCCTGAGGCCAAACGCCTCTTTCTGCTCGGTACCCCCAGCATGATCGCAGAGTTCGAAGCTGCAGGGTTCGAATCCGCCCCCTCTACCGAAGGCGACATTCCCGATATGTTGGTCGTTGCATTCGATATGACTCTGCAATACGACCGACTCTGCCACGCTGCGTGGTTAGCAACCCAAAATATCCCCTACGTGGCAACAAATCCAGACCGTGTCTGCCCGACAGATAAAGCCGAAGTGCTGGTGGACTGCGGATCCATCTGCAAATGTATCGAACACGCCACCGGACGTAAACCTGACCTTATCCTGGGAAAACCCGACCCCGGTATGCTGACAGGTATCGCATCACGATATGGTCTGAAACCCCACGAAATCGCCATGGCCGGGGATCGTATCTATACGGATGTGGCAACCGCACAAAATGCCGGCGCATTCGGCGTATTGGTCCTCTCCGGTGAGACCACGCTCGACACTGCACTCAGCTCCAATCCGCAACCCGATCTGACCGCCCGTACGCTGAAAGAGTTCGGAGATCTGCTGGAAAGGGCACATCGCTAAAACAAGGCGCCAAAACTGGTTTGGCTGACTGGCTGACAAGGGCTGCCCCCTCATCAGCTCTCATACAAGAAGCACAATCCAAAGCAAAATAAGAACACCCCGTAACCTTTACAGTTACGGGGTGTTTTCTTTATAACTCGTCTCGCAAGTCAATACCACATCGACTGCGCCACTACTGTTTGAGTCCACCACCCAAAGCCCGGTACAACGAAACTGTCGCTGTCAACTCTGCCAAAATCGCATCGTTAACCGCAATCTCTGAATCGAACAGCTGACGTTGTGCGTCCAATACATCCATGTAGCTAACCACACCATTGACATACTGCAATTTCGCCAAATTGTTGTACGACAAAGCCGAACGATACAACGCATTGGCCGAACGACGCATCTCCTTGCTTTTACGGTAGGTAATCAAAGCATTGTTGACCTCTTTGAACACCTCCAAAATCTTCTTCTCATAAGCGTAAACCTCCTGCTCATAAGCAGCCTGCGCCGCCTTGTGGGCTGCCCGTTTACGCCCTAACTGGAACAGAGGCCCCGTAATAGCACCCGAAACAAACCATGTCGGACTTTTCAAGAAATCGGTAAACTCCGGATTCTCTGCGCCCAACTTGGCCGTCAACCGGAACTTGGGGAACATGTCGGTCAACGCAACGCCCACCTTGGCATTGGCCTCCCTCAAAGCCTGCTCCGCCTGAAGCACATCCGGACGACGCTCCAACAACGTCGAGGGCAGATCAACCGGAAGCTCACACCCCATCGTGATGTTGCTCAAATCCCCACCCCCACGAGGAATAGAACTCGGAAACTCGCCCAAAAGAACCGACAAATCATTCTCCTTGAGCTTTATCTCATTCTCCAGCTTCGGCACCAGGGTCTCCGTACGTGCCAACTCTACCAAACTCTGCCGATAGGGTATCTCGGAGGTCAAGCCCCCCTCATAACGTAATGTGGCAAAATGAACCGCATCTCGACGTGCATCCAACGTCTGACGTACAATCGACAGCTCCCGGTCAAGAGCCTTCAAATCAAAATACATCTGTGCTACCTGAGATACAATCGTCAACTGCAAGGCCCGCTGAGCCTCGACCGATTGCAGATATTGGGCAACGGCAGCTTCATTCTGCCACCGAAGATTTCCCCAAATGTCAAGCTCCCAGTTAAAGGCAAAATTGGCCTGCAACTCCGGATCATATTTCTTGTCACTACCACCATAATTCAGGTATTCACACTCGCCATACAAATTAAACCCAACACCCGGCATCATATTGGCAAAGGTAATCCGTTTGGCCGCCATCAACTCCCGAATCCGTGCCGCTGCTGCCAACATATCCTTGTTGTGCTCCAGCGCCTTCGAAATCAACCCCTGCAATACCGTGTCGGCGTAGAGCGTGCTCCATCCAATATCAGAGGCTATCCCCTCGGTCATCCCCCCCTCATCGAATGTCGCAGGAACATCCAATTCCGGGGTGCGGAACTCTCGCCCCATCCGACAAGAATAGAGGCTCAAAACCGCTACTGACAATATCAATATATGTAATAAGAGTCGCTTCATGTCACTGTTTTTTGTGTTTATCTCCGAATGAGATATGAATGTGAGGCAGATTTACCTTCGGAATACGTACCTTAGGCAAATGCAACTCCGGTATATGGAAGTAATCCTTGAACTTGCAAACAAGGACAAAGAAGAACGGTACCAAAACAATACCTACGGTAATGGCAACGATCATTCCGAAGAATACACCGGTACCGATCGAATGACGGCTGGCCGAACCCGGTCCCGAAGCCAAAACCATCGGCAACATACCCAAAACGAATGCCAACGATGTCATCAAAATCGGTCGGAAACGCAACTGTGATGCACGAATCGCCGCTGTAGCAGGATCAATGCCCTCATTGACCTGTATCTTCGCAAATTCGACAATCAAAATGGCATTCTTGGCCGCCAAACCCATCAACGTCACCAAACCGATCTGGAAATAGACGTCGTTCTCCAAACCGACGGCCGCAATACCCAAATAGGCTCCTAACGCAGCGATCGGCAGCGAAAGCAGCACCGCCAACGGGACAATCCAACTTTCATACTGCGCCGCCAGGAACAGGAATACGAACAACAGTACCAAAGCCAACACCTTGCCCGTCTGACCAGAAGCCCGCTGCTCCTGGAAAGACAAACCACTCCAGGCCAAACCTATATTGTCCGGCAGATGCTCCGCAACGATCTTCTCGATCTCGGCCATCGCCTGTCCCGAACTGGTTCCCGAAGAGGGCGTAACCTGCATCGGAGCCGAAGTGTACATGTTGAAACGGGTGATACTGCCCGGACCGGTCGTATAATAGGTGTTACCCAAAGCTGAGAGCGGTACCATAGCCCCTGACTTGGTCTTGACAAAGAACAGGTTAATGTCATTGCTGCTGGTTCGGAACGACTCGTCCGCCTGAATGTAAACACGATATATACGGTTGAACATATTGAAGTCGTTCACGTAAACCGACCCCAAATAGGCCTTCATCGTGGAGAAAATATCAGACATCGGAACTCCCAGCAACTGCGCCTGGTCTCGGTCAACATCAAAATACAACTGGGGAATGGCCGACTGCAACGAGGTGGAGACATTCGCCAACGCTTTCGACTCTGCCGCATAATGGGTAAACGTATCCACTGCAGCTACCAAATCATCCCACTGAGCACCCGCACGTGCCTGCAACTGGAACTCAATACCACCAGCCGCTCCCAATCCCGGTACAACCGGAGGACGACTCGTATAAATGCTCACCTCGGGATAGTCATGGAACGCCTGCTGTACATCACGCATCACCTCGTCAACCTTCTGCTTGCGTTCTCCCCACGGCTTGAGAATCACTGTCAACATGGCTCGTCCCTGGTTCGTACCCACACGGGAACTGGAACCGGTGACATTTTGAACGTACTCGACTGACTCGTGTTTGTTGAGATATGCAACAGCCCGTTCGGTCACTTCGCGTGTGCGCTCAATGGTCGTTCCCACGGGCATCACCAACTCCACATTGAAATAACCCTGGTCCTCCTGCGGAATAAAGCCCGATGCAATAAACTTATTCAACACAAAAATCAACACCAGAATCATCCCGAAACCGGCCAAAACCCGCCTGCGATGATTAAAGACCACTCGCAAAATCCCGGTGTACTTCTTATTTCCCTGATTCAGCCAAATATTGATCTTGCGGAAAACAATGTTCTTCTTGCCGGTCTGGGGCTTGAGAATGATCGCACACAACGCCGGAGAGAGCGTTAACGCCACAACCGCAGATATAAGCACCGACACCACAATCGTTACCGAGAACTGCCTGAACAGCGATCCCGTAATGCCGGACAGAAAACTTACCGGAACAAACACCGCAGCCAATACCAAAGAGGTCGCAATCAACGCTCCGGTCAACTCTTTCATGGCAATGTGCGTAGCATCGCGCGCTCCGATCTTGCGCTGCTCCATGATACGCTCGACATTCTCGACCACGACGATCGCATCGTCCACCACAATACCAATGGCCAACACCAAACCCAACAAAGTCAACGTATTGAGCGAAAAGCCCATGATCAACATGAACCCGAACGTGCCGACCAACGAAATCGGAACGGCAATAATCGGAATCAAGGCCGTACGCCAACTCTGCAACGAGAGATAAACCACCAGGATCACCAAAAAGAGCGCCTCAAACAACGTCTTGTAAACCTCGTGGATAGACTCCGAAATATATTCGGTCATATCGAACGGAAGCAGATACTCCATGCCGTCAGGGAAGTTCTTGGAGATATCCTTCATGGCATCCTTAACCTCCTGTGCCACCTCCATGGCGTTGGCTCCCGGCAGCATGTAAACACTCAAAATCGCTGCATTGCTGCCATTCAATCCACTCTCCGTATCGTAAGACTGAGCCTCCAACGATACCCTCGCCACATCACGCATGCGAATGAACGAACCGTCCGGATTGGCTTTGACCACAATGTCCTCGAAATCCTTGGCTGTCGAAAGTCGTCCCTGAGCCGTCAACGGAATCGTAACATCGATATCCTCAACCGGCGGCTTGCCCAACTCGCCGGCAGCCGACTCCCGGTTCTGATCCTTCAAGGCATTCTGCAAATCCTTCACCGTCAAACCAAAGCTGGCCAAACGATCCGGATAAACCCAAATCTGCATGCCGTAATAACGGCTACCTACGTTCGAGACACGCCCCACACCCGGTACACGCCGCAACACATCGACAACGTTAATCGTCGCATAGTTACTCAGATAGATCTCGTCAAACTTCGGATCATCCGACACCAACGCTACCGTCAACAACTGACTGGGAGACTGTTTCTCTACCGAAATACCGTTCTGCAAAACCTCCGCCGGCAAACGTGCCTCTGCCAACTTAACACGGTTCTGAACCTCAACCGCTGCCAAATCAACATCACGATTCACATCGAAGGTAATGGTAATCGACAAACCTCCCGAATTGGAGCTGCTCGACTCCATGTACAACATGCCCGGTGTACCATTCAACTCCTGCTCGATCGGAGTGGCCACTGCCTGCGAAACAGTCTCGGCATTGGCTCCCGGATAAGAGGCACTCACCTTGACAACCGGCGGCGTAATCTGAGGATACTGCTCCACCGGCAACGACACCAAACCGATGATGCCCACCAGTACGATCAAAACCGACAATACGGTCGATAGTACCGGCCTGTCTATGAAAAATCCCGGCTTCATCGATTATGCTGATTTTTAAGGGTGTCGGGTGCACTTCCCTCTTGATCCACGGTGGCTGCAGAGGAGGTGTCCTCAACCGATTTCTGACTATGTGCTGTCTGAGATGAACCTGCAAGCTGATCCGATCCCGCAGTCTTGCGTGCTGCCTGAGCCGCTGCCTCACGCTCTACCTTCTTTTTCTGAGATACGGGCTGAACGGCCTCGTAAATATCCTGCAAATCATTGTGAAGGGTATCCTGCTTCCTGACCGTACTGCGACCGGAACGTGACACTCCACTGTTACGGGTCTTGCGGGCCTGCTCCATCTTCTGAGGCAAGGAATCTGTCGCCGACGAAGCCGATGCCAAAGAATCCGCCTCCGGTGAACCCCTCCGAGTGCTGTCTGCTCCGGCGCCATCCGACTGCCAGGTCACCCGCTGCCCATGCTGCAACTTCTGGAAGCCCTCGGTGACAATCCGCTCTTCGCGAGAAAGTCCTCGATCTACCACAACAATATTATTCTGTTCAACTCCCAGCTCTACAAAACGCTTCTCGGCGATACTGTCGGGACGCACAACGTAAACATAAGCTCCTCCCTTTTCGATAATGACCGCCTTGCGGGGAATCACAATCACATCCTCCAACACATCCAGCAATAGACGTACCCGGGTAAACTGACCCGGCAACAACACCTGATGCGGATTGGGCAAAATGGCACGGACCCCAAAAGTTCCCGTCTGCGGATCAACCTGTGGTGAGGCAAAATCTACAATACCCTTCTCGCCATATACTGAGTTATCAGCCAACGTGACTGTAACTGTCGGCTGCCAGGAACGTGAGGTGTCCAATTCACCCAAATGAACGTTACGACGTTGGCTGCGCAGATAATCAAGCGCCGTCAACTTAAAATCAACCTGAACCGTGTCGCTTTTGACAACCGTCGCCAATCGGGAAGAGTTCGATTTCCCAACCAACGACCCAATATCCGCATAACGTTCGCTGATATAACCGGTGAGCGGAGAACGCACCACCGTATAACTCAACTCCAATTCGGCTTGCTTGAGATCGGCCTCACTCATCGAAACATTGGCACGTGCCATGTCCAATGCCGCTACCGCATTGTCCAAATCAAGCTGACTCGCCGCATTCTGCTCGTAAAGAGGACGCAAACGCAATACGTCTCGTTCCGCTTTCGCAGCCTGGGCCTCGTCCTTCTTCAGCTGAGCCTTGGCCTTCTCAACCCGAGCCTTGTACTGATCGTCATTGATGTAGAACAGCGGCTCGTTCATCTGAACCAGTTTACCCTCCTCGAAAGTCATCTTCTCCAAGAAGCCCTCGACACGGGCGTGAACCTCAACCCGACTCACCGCCTGGATCAATCCTACATAATCTCCATAAATCTCTACGTTGTCGACTGCCACATTCTCGACAGTCACTACCGGAACATCAACAGGTGCTTCCTTACACCCGCCCAGCAGGACAACCCATGCAAATATTCCGCATAAAATGCGTAACCTGCTTCTCATAAACTCTTATTTTATTCTACTATCGGCGGACAAGATATGTATTTTTTCATGAAAAGATTCGTCCACTCCGTCGAATTGCACATCCACATGTGCCGATCCACTCCCCGCTAAACCGCCAAAAGCCCCCCAAAAAAACAGCACAATTTTGGAAGTCAATGCGTTAAATTTACAACACTTCTCTCCCCGTGTGTCTAAACAAAATCATGCCGATCGCAATATTTTCCTGCAGCAAAAAAGCCTGAAACCGCCTAAAAAGGGCTTCACACCCCCTTTTTAACACAAATACACCCGGAACAAATGTCCGGGTGTAGCTGCCTATTTCGACTTGTATTCCGACGGGGACATCCCGGTATGATGTTTGAAATATTTGCCAAAAAAGGACTGCGTGGAAAAGTTCAACTCATAGGCAATCTCCTGAATGCTCAACCCCGAATAGCGTAACAACGCTTTGGCCTCCAAAATCACATAACGGTCAATCCACTCGGCTGCCGAACGTCCACTGACCTCCTTGATCACCGAAGAGAGATATTTGGGCGTAATGTGCAACTGATCCGCATAGAACCCCATGCTACGCTCCTGCTTGTGATACTTGGTCAACAAACTCATAAACTGTACGAAAAACTCCTCCCTGCGTCCACGATGTACATTCATCTCGGGAGCATGACGCCGATAAACAGACAAAACCTTATAAAGAAATGCCTCCAACAAACGCTGAACAATGACTACCCGATATTGCTCTTCCGTGGCAATCAACTCACTCCGCAATGCCCCGTACATCTTGTGCAATACATCGCTCTCCTCTTCATTCATCTTGACCAAAGGATGGTCTTTCATATACATGAACAAAGGAATCGCCTCTGTCAAATCAATATGAAACTCCTGGATAAACTGAGATGACAGCACAATCACACTCGCCTCAAAATCATCGCTCTGCGACCGAAACTGCAACAAATGCTCTCCATGCAAAACGGCAACCATCCCCTCCTCCAGACGATTCTCGGACAAATTTACCGTCCCGGTCAAATAGCCTTTGTGGCAAAGCATCAAAGCAACGCCATCAATCCGATGAGGATACTCAAACAGTTTGACATCCAAATGGACCCGATCTGCCACCAACAACTGATTGCTCAACTGAAAAGAATCGACATTCTGCCTCGATGGATCGCAACGAAACAGATCCGAAATGGAATAAATACCCGGATCACCTGCTTTGGCCTGAGCACTCTTCATATTTACCATTTTTCCTTTTTTGACCCGCAAATATATATTTTATCTCTGGTTTAACGCTCTATTCAGCGAAAAATAGGAGTTTTTGAACAAAAAAGATGACCATTACGACTTTATGCATGCGCACCGATGCATAACCTTTGCAATCATGAAATTAGTACGATTTGTTGGGGTACTCCTGCTGGCAGGACAAACCTCTTTGAATATATGGGCTGGCAACCTCACCCCATCCCAATCCGCTGAACCCAGCGTTAAGAAGTCTGTACGGCTAGTTCCGACTCAGCCCTCCCAAAACACATCTACTCCCAGTAGTTCGCTTGAACCGATCACCAAACCCCAGGAACTTGCATGGAATGACGTCAAAGAATTCCACTCAACAAAACGCCTCTCCAACCCTCCACTCCAAGACTCCACTGTACGCCCACAAAACGACTCAACGGTCCGACAACTGTCCCGATCGACACGACGCCAAGAGAAACTATCCCAATTTCCCGATAACGATTCCATACGTACCCAGATAGATCACGATCCAGCCTTCGGAATCTATAAAGACAACTACTTTGTTACGGGAAGCAGCTTCAACGGAGGTGTCAACAAAAACAATTCCGATGCAAAATTCCAGATCAGCCTGCGCTATCGGCTGATTCAAGGAGTCCTGCCCTATAACACCTATCTTTTTATCTCCTATACCCAAAAATCGTTTTGGGACATCTACCGCAAATCGAAACCCTTTTCTGAAAGCAACTATAACCCCACGATCGGTCTGGGAAATTTGATCTGCCGGCAGGGAAAAGCCGTAGGACTCGCCCTGCTACAATACGAACATGAATCAAACGGCAGAGACAGTATCTGGTCCCGCAGTTGGAACCGAATCAGCCTGATGGGACAACTCTTTTTCACCAAAAACTGGGCTATGGAGGTTAAATTGTGGATCCCACTGTCCCTCGAAGATAACCCCGACATCGTCCGTTACAAAGGCTATGGACTGGTCGCCGGCAGCTACATCAGCGATAACGACCGATTCCGGGTCTCGGCATGCATCACCAAACGTGGCGGATGGAACCTCAACGCAAATACCGAACTCGAAGTGGCCTGGCAAGCCTGCCGCAAAATCAACCTGTTTCTTACCCTGCAATACTACAACGGATTCGGCGAAGGAATGCTCCACTACAACAAATACCGCAATATGTTCCGGATTGGCCTGGCCATCAAACCCCGGCATATCAGTATTTTTTAGGATAACTTTGTCGGCGTGATGGTTGCATCCGTTGCACTTCCCCAGGATCAGACCGCATAAACCCGAAATGCTCAATCGTCGATTTGCCCCCCGCCAATCGGATTAGAACCAATCGGCCCCAGCCGATACAGAACGAGATTTTTACTCACCTTCTGTGCTCCGTGCTCTGTGCACCGTTCCCTGTGTCCTCTTTCCAGTTCCTTGGTCCTTGGTCCTTGGTCCTTGATCCCTGGTCCCAGGGACCCCAACTCCCCATTTCTCGTTCCTCGCACCACTCTCCCGGGCCATGACCCGTTCAATCTGCGAAGGAGACCGTTCACCTCCCCATGCACACCCCTTGAAAAGGCAGAACGAAAAGCAACATGCTGACCCGTACTAAACCGTACTGAACCCATGATCACTTCCCGCCTATAGCTTCCGGCCGACCAATAAAATATTATATTTGCAGAAAGAAGTTACGAAAAGAGTGTAATTTATTGGAAATGAGCATTGGGTAATCGCTCATA